>Ga0187882_1001843_pt1 | contig 20494 bp, 19 predicted proteins | sample June2016WEW_19_1_3_FD_132991 | JGI IMG/M metagenome (GOLD analysis project Ga0187882, IMG submission 132991) | Peatland microbial communities from SPRUCE experiment site at the Marcell Experimental Forest, Minnesota, USA - June2016WEW_19_150 | ecosystem: Environmental > Terrestrial > Soil >... | reverse complement strand
TCTTTCCTATTTTAACATTTTCAACGGTTTTGTCCATAGGTTTTGCCAGTTTCGTAATTATTCAGTCATACCGGGCGGGTGGTTTACCAGTTAGACGCTTACAATACGGCTATTATTCCCTCGATTTTGCCTGGGGTAGGGTCTGGCCGTGTTTTCGCTCTTTTTGGCGAAGGCGCTGATATAGGGATTACTGAACGGGGGGTGGGGGCGGTTCGGGTTCGGTTTTGGCGGTTTGACCTGGTTCGACTTTGTTTTCACCGCTCGATGTTACCGTCATTGTGCGGGACGGGTCTTTCGTAGGTCCGAAAAAAACAAACGAAATCAGCACCAAAGTGGCGCCTGAGATAAACAGAATATGTCTGCGAGGCCACTGACAGCACAGCCCAAGCCACGGCGGGACACCTTCTATGATTGTAGTATGGTTTGGCTCTTCGGCTAATGCACGCCTCGCCGCCGCGAGTTTGCCGGCGGTCGCGCGTGGGTACGCGGTGTTTGGCTCGTTGGCCTCAATGCCCAGCGTCGCAGGGGCGAGACGCGCAAGCTCCTTGGGATTGCCCTCAAACTGTGCAAGCAGCGTGTTGTAGTCGGCGTTCAGGGATTCGAGCTTTCTAAGGCGTTCTTCGGACTGGCTTAGCAGACCTTTGTAGTAATAATATTCGAGTAAATCATCGCACAGCGTCGTCGCCGATAATACGGCCGCACCGACGCTGAAGAACACTACAAACGCAACGGTTCGAATGACTCGCTCGTTTTGCATAGTCCCGTCCAAAAAAATCAGCAGGTGCAATCATCCGTTATCTGTCGGGCTGTCGCACCTGCCGTTATTTTTCGGATTTTCTGTTAACTTTTCTGCAACATAAAGCCGGCATATCTGGCTGATTTGCCAAGCTCCTCTTCGATTCGCAGCAGCTGGTTATACTTGCAGATTCTGTCGGTCCTGCAGGCAGAACCTGTCTTTATTTGCCCGACGCCGGTTGCCACTGCCAGGTCAGCGATTGTGCTGTCCTCGGTTTCGCCGCTTCGATGGCTGATAATCGCGTTCCAGCCGGCACGTTTGGCCATATTGATTGCCTCGAAGGTCTCGGTCAGCGTGCCAATCTGGTTGAGCTTAATCAGTATCGCGTTTGCGCTGCCAAGCTCGATGCCTTTGGCTAAGCGTTCGGTATTGGTTACGAACAGGTCATCGCCGACGATTTGGATTTTGCCGCCGAGTTTAGCGGTCATTGTTTTCCAGCCGTCCCAGTCGTCTTCCGCCAGGCCGTCTTCGATTGAAATTATTGGGTACTTGCTGACCCATTTGGCCCAGTGCTCGACCATAACGTCGCTTGAGACCTTGTTTTTCGGGTCCGATTTGAAGAAACGGTATTTGCCTGTCTTGCTGTCAAACAACTCATTGGCTGCGGGGTCGAGCGCGATTGCGATATCCTTACCAGGTTTGTAACCGGCCTTCTTTATCGCTTCCATCACCACCTCAAGCGCCTCTTCGTTGCTCTTGAGCGACGGCGCGAAACCGCCCTCGTCGCCGACGCTTGTGTTGTATCCTTTTTCTTTCAGAACCTTTTTCAGCGTATGGAATGTTTCCGCTCCCATACGAAGCGCCTCAGCAAAGCTCGGTGCGCCTACTGGCATAACCATAAATTCCTGGAAATCCACGTTGTTGTCGGCGTGTTTTCCGCCGTTGAGAATGTTCATCATCGGCACAGGCAGGATATTCGCGTTGCAGCCGCCGAGATAACGGTACAGTGGCAGGCAGGCGGACGCGGAAGTCGCTTTGGCTACGGCTAATGAAACGCCCAGTATCGCGTTTGCGCCGAATTTGCCTTTGTTCGGCGTGCCGTCCATCTCTATCATCAGCCGGTCAATATCTTCCTGGGCCATTGCGTCCATCCCGATGACTTTGAGCGCTATTTTATCGTTTACGTTTTTCACCGCGCCGGCTGTGCCTTTGCCCATATATCGCTTTTCTTTGGTATCGCGAAGCTCGACCGCCTCATGAGCGCCCGTGCTCGCGCCCGAAGGCACCGCGGCCCTTCCGAATGAGCCGTCTTCGAGCATAACATCGACTTCAACAGTGGGATTGCCCCGGCTGTCTAATATCTCTCTCGCCTTTATGCCAACAATCGTTGTGAACATTTTACTTATTTCCTTTCTTTGAGCAAATTATCGCTTCTCACATTTACCCGCCGTGCTCTTTGGTGGGTTCACCTACCGTAGGCGGGTTTAACCGTTTGTAAAGTTCACAAAGCTACCCATTTTAAGCCGTTTCGTCAATAGCAATCCGCTGCTATAAGGTCAGCGAAAAAGGTTTGTAAACACAGTTATGCCTCGTTACCATATTACGCCTGAATATGGGTATTGGTAGATAAGCCGAATGGTTTAATGAGAGAGGAGCTTATGGACGGCGAAACACAAAAGCTTCCGTTAAGGGAAAAAGTCGGTTACGGATTCGGTGATTTAGCGTCTGTCTTGTTCTGGCAGACGATAATGGTATATCTGCTTTACTTTTATACGGATGTATTCGGTTTGACGGCAAAAGCCGCTGGCTGGATGTTCTTTGTCTCCCGTGTATCTGATGCAATTTTTGATGTGGTAATCGGAATGACGGCAGACCGAACCAAAAGCCGGTGGGGCAAATTCAGGCCATATATATTATGGGGAGCCGTTCCGCTGGCGGTTTCAGCGGTTCTCGCGTTTTCAACACCGAGTTTTGCAGATACCGGAAAACTCATCTATGCCTATGTCACGTTTATCGCGTTTATGTTCCTGTATTCAACAGTCAACATTCCCTATACGGCATTGCTTGGCGTAATCAGTGGTGATCCCGTCGAAAGAGCGGATACCGCGACTTCCAAATTCATAGGCGCATTTTCAGCCGGTATTATTGTTTCCGCGACAGCATTGCCGCTGGCAAAATATTTCGGAGAAGGCAGTGACGCAAAGGGATGGCACGTTACAATGATGCTTTATGCCATAGCGGCGGTTGTTTTCCTTTTGATTACATTCTTCTCGACAAAGGAACGTATTCAGCCGATTGCCAAGGAAAAAACCGACGTAAAAAGAGACCTGCAAGACCTGTCAAAGAATGTACCCTGGATATTGCTGTTCATCGTGACAATTCTTTTCATTCTCTTCGTCTGTATCCGTATGAATGTGACTACCCACTATTTCAAATATTATGTCGGGGAACAGGAAGTTAAACTTTTCGGTTCAACCCATAAATATGGTTTTGAAGTTCTGGCTTCTGCTTTCAATACAGTTGGACAGGTTACATCTTTGATAGGAACTGCGTTGATTCCATTTATCGTGAGAATCCTTGGAAGGAGGAAAGCGGCGATTATTCTTTTCATGGTTGCTCTGGTTTGCACGGGCGTATTCTACTTCTTCAAACCGGAAGATTTAGTACTGATGTTTGTTTTCCAGGCCCTCGGCTCAATTTCCGGCGGTCCGATTTCGGCCTTTTTCTGGATTATGTATGCCGATACGGCTGACTATTCGGAATGGAAGACGGGCAGAAGGGCAACGGGGCTTGTGTTCTCCGCATCAATTATGTCTAACAAGCTTGGCTGGGCAATCGGGTCTATGGTTGCGGCCTTTATCCTGGCTCAAACAGGATTCGTGGCCAACGTGGTCCAAAACTTTAATGTCCTGACTGGCTTGAAGGCGATGATGAGCGTAATACCGGTTGGTGTGGGGGTGATTGCGTTAATCATTCTTATGTTCTTCTATAGATTAGATGAAACAACTATGGCGAAGGTCAAAGCGGAACTGGACGAAAGGCGCAAAGCCAGCGGTGAGGCCGCCGCTGTATAACGGTTTTTTAAAACTCAACTATGAAAAAGGGTGAAAAATGAAAAAGAGCAAGGCAATCATCGGCGGCGAGCCGCTGCCGAACTTACCATGGGAAGATAAACCAAAGGGCTGCATCGATGTCGTCTGGAGATACAGCGGCAATCCGATAATCGACTGGAACCCGATACCAAAAGCGGCAAGGATTTTCAACAGCGCGGTTTTGCCGTATAAAGACGAATTCGTCGGCGTCTTCAGGGCAGACCAGAAAAACGGGCGTGCAACGCTGTTTTTCGGAAAGAGCAAAGACGGCCTTAAATGGGAAATCGGCCCCGACCCCATCGAATGGGTAAACGAAAAAGGAAAGCCAAACCCGATAAGCTATGGCTATGACCCGCGGTTTGTGAAAATTGATGATACATACTACATCGTATGGTGTGATGATATGTACGGGGCGTCAATCGGCTTAGGCAGAACCACCGATTTCAAAAACTTTATCCGTATGTCGAACCCGCTTATGCCTTTCAACAGAAACGGCGTTCTGTTCCCGAGAAAAATCAACGGCAAGTATATATTATTCAGCCGGCCAAGCGACAGCGCTCATACGCCCTTCGGCGATATCTATATGAGTGAAAGTCCGGATCTGATTTACTGGGGCAATCACAGGCACGTTATGAGCAGGGGCGGCTCCGGCTGGTGGCAGGGCACCAAAATCGGCGCAGGCCCGACTCCTATTGAAATAACAGAAGGGTGGCTGCTGCTTTATCACGGCGTATCATTCACCTGCAACGGTTTCGTTTACAGCTTCGGCGCGGTCATACTCGATATCGACAAGCCCTGGAAGGTTTTATACAGGACACGCGATTACATCTTAACGCCGGAAAAACAATACGAGACGGTCGGCTTTGTACCCAACGTGACGTTCCCATGCGCCAATATTTACGACGCCGAAACGGGCAGAATCGCCATTTATTACGGTGCAGCCGATACCTACACAGCCCTCGCATTCACGCAGGTTGATGAGTTAATCGATTACATCAAGAATAACTCGGAAGTTTAATCGAGCCAGAATAAGCCGAAACTCAATTTTAAGAAGGAGCTGAAATGGCACAGGAAATGACGGCAAACACCGGCCAGTTAGTGCGCGACCGCGTCCCGGTCCTTACCAAAATGGCCTATGGTCTGGGAACGGCGCTGGATATGTGGGGACTCTGGTTGTATCCGAGCGTCGCCTTCGCGGTGTTTAATATTTATCTCGGAGTTAATCCCTGGCTGGTAGGTTTGGCGTTAACGCTAATCCGTTTTTATGACGCGTTTTCTGACCCGTTTGTTGGCTGGATATCGGACAATTTCAGGTCAAAATACGGCCGGAGACGTCCCTTCATTTTAATCGCCGGCATTTTGTGTGGCCTCGGGCTTCCGATATTGTTTTTGGTTTCCCCTACATGGTCGGAAAAGACGTTTCTCGGGGTATCGGCTGTTTTCTGGTATATGATTGTATCCTCGATGATTTACATTCCCATCTTCAGCTTTTTCACGGTTCCCTTTAACAGCTTGGCTAATGAGCTTACTCCTGATTACGAGGAACGCACGTCTATTATGACCTACAGAAGCGCGATGCAGAAGGTCTTCGAGGTGGCCAATTTTTACGCGTTGCGCTTTACCAATCTCGCGTGGTTCCTTGTTCCGGGGACGGGCAAGCAGAATGTCCTTCGCGGAATGCAGGTATATACCTGTATCCTCGGTATCGTAATGGCAATATTTGCCATAATAATCTTCCTGCGTGTCAAAGAACGATATTACGAAAAAATAGTTGTGAAAAGCCAGGAGCATATCTCTCTTAAAAGCGCTTTTTATGAAACGCTTACCTGCCGGCCGTTTCTGATTATGCTGATGGTTGGCGCTTCTTTTAACATAGGCACGAGCATGATAGGCACACTGGGCTACTACGCAACGGTCTATTATGTCTGCGTCGGTGATACAGTGTTGGGCAACGCCTGGAATTTCTGGATGGGCCTGTCGTTTATGTTCGGCGGGCTTGTAGGTGCTCCTGTGCTCAACAGGGTTGCGTATTTAATAGGCAAGCGCAATGCTCTTGTTGTTGCCGCAGGCATAGGCATAATCGGCTACGGTGGCTCTTGGTATCTTTACACCCCCGCTATCCAGTGGCTGCAAACAGTCGCTTCCTGCCTGATGGGTATGGCCGCCTCCGGCCTGTGGATGCTGTATGGCGCAATCTGTGCCGATGTCATAGATTACGATGAGCTTAATACCGGTAAACGCCGCGAGGGTTCTTTTACTTCCTGCGGAACGTATATTCTCAAGCTGGGTAATTCGATGGGAGGTTTATTCGCAGGTTCTATCATCGCTTGGGCCGGTTTTAATTACTCCGTCCAGGTACAAACGCCTCAAACGCTTTTCTGGATTCGCGCGATGCTTGCCAGTATCCCTCTCACAGGGCTGGCTTTAGTGATAATCTTTATTTTACAGCTTCCGCTTACAAAGAAGGTATGCGAGGAAATCAGGATTAAACTCGAAGCACGCCGGGGCCAGGTGTAACGGCTGCTGTGAATTTTACAGAGATAAAAAAGGCCGCGGTTTACTTCAAATCGCGGCCTTCATTTTTTCTCATACCAGATATATTTTCTATCTCCGCCGTTATTATCATAGGGCAAGCCATTGGGGTCTTTCATCAGATACGTAATGCTGCCATCATTTAATAGAATTTGCCCATCGCCGTCGTGATTTTCGGTTGTAAAGAGTTCAGGTCCGCCGTAAGAATTCCATCCGCTTCTGCTTTCGAATATCAAAATAATATTTGGCGATGAATTTGGCAAGCATTTGGGATTCATTGAATAACTGCAGCGTGCTTTTTTATTGCCGGGACATTTGAAAGTATCTTCGGTTACATATTTGCCCTGCAGGAGTGCGTCGCACCATTTATCCGGCGCGGGATATGCGCCGTGCTCACCGGCATATCGATGCAGTGCCTTTGATAATTCTGAAAGATGCGCTTTACAGGTTTGTTCATGTTCCCAACTAATATGGTCTCGCTTTCCAACGGTTTGACCAAGAATTATGCCTACGGCCATATAAAGCAAGAAAATTGAGCTCAATACTATCGCCGTTACAGCTCTCCATTTTCCTCGTAATTGGCCTTCTTCAATCCAGATGTCCCTAAGAGCCAAAATGCCAAATATCAGGCCAATCAGCATTGTTATACTTATTGCGGGGATGCCGATTATAATTGATAGCATAACTAATACGTACATTGAATCGTTGAAGGAATTACTTTGATAGGGCAAAAAACTTAGGACCATCATTATAATCCACCATACTAAGGGCGCCAGGCAGCCGAAAGCAACACACCATATCGCCCTTTTTGCCCATATGCTTACTTCAGCCGGTTCCGAAACAAGTGATTGACTGACGGTATCCTTCTCGTCCATAAATCATCCTTTTCGTCAAATGTTTCTGTTATTCGACCTTGGTTTTTATTATACATCTAAACTTTCGAAAACCAAATCAAAGAACGAATTTTCCAATCCAGTAAATCGGTTCTTTGTGCTCCTTTTATTTGCTCCTTTGCTTTTTCGCTAATATGAATACCATTTAGTCGATGACAAAACCGCGAGCGGCTGGGACCGATAGAATGCGAAAAACGAACGAAATACTTGTCTAAATGGGTTAATATGTTATTATGAACATTAACCTTAGAATTATGGAGCAGAACCAATGGTTTAAGTCAAAAATATACCCATACCGTTAAGGAAGATTAGCATCAAAAAAAACCTGCCCGCCGTATGCAGGGAATACGATGTGATCTTTATGGGAATATTCGGTTCATTTGTCAGAGGTGAACAGACCAAATCCAGCGATGTCGATATAGCCATACGATATAGAAAAGGCGTGAGAAAATCATTGTTTGACCTGGTGGAGTTGCAGTTTACCCTCAGCCGAACGTTTGGCAGAAAAGTCGACTTCGGTGAGTTCCACTGCATCAATCCATATATCATCGATGATGTGAAAAAGCAGATGAAGGTGGTTTACGAAGAGAACTCCCCAACTTAAAGTTGGGGGCTTATGGAGTAATAAATACGGGGTATTAAAATGAAAGTTTTATTTATAGGCGGAACTGGGATAATAAGCACAGGCGTTACACAATTGGCCGTCGAAAGAGGAATCGACCTGTCTCTGCTCAACCGCGGGCAAAGCAGAAAAATGATTCCCAGCGACGTCAAGGTCATCAAAGGCGACATCAGGGACAGAAAGTCCGCGAGCAAACTTCTGAAAATGCACGATTTCGACGTTGTTGTTAACTGGGTGGCTTATGTTCCGACGCACGTCGAGGCCGACATCGAGTTTTTCAAAGGCAGGGTCGGCCAGTACATATTCATCAGCTCTGCTTCGGCCTATCAAAAGCCCGCGACTCACTGGCTTATCACCGAATCTACGCCGCTTGCCAATCCGTACTGGCAATACTCGCGGGACAAAATCGCCTGCGAAGACCGGCTTATGGCGGAATACCGTGACAATGGTTTTCCCATCACAATCGTCCGGCCTTCGCTGACATACGGCGTTACGATAATACCCGCGGCGATAAATAGCTGGCAAAAACCGTGGACGATTGTCGACCGGATGCGAAAGGGCAAAAAAGTAATCATACACGGCGACGGCCTGACGCTCTGGACGATGACGCACAACACTGATTTCGCCAAAGGGTTCCTCGGGCTTATGGGTAACATTCAGGCAATCGGCCACGCAGTTCACATCACATCAGATGAGGTTCTCACCTGGAATCAAATATACCAGGCAATCGCCGATGCCGCGGGCGTAAAGCATAAGCCGGTTTATATTCCCTCTGATTTTATCGCTAAAATCGACCCCGAGCATACCGGTACGCTTCTGGGCGACAAATCCTGCTGTGCCGTCTTCGACAACACCAAAATAAAACGTCTTGTTCCTGATTTTGTCGCCACGGTTCCTTTTGCCCAGGGTGTCCGTCGTTCGGTTGAGTGGTTTGAGGCCAACACGGAACGATGCGTGGTGGATGAAAATTACAATGAGTTTATGGACCGCACCATTGCCGCCTACGAAAAAGCATTGCCAAAATAAAAAGCCCCCCATCTTTTTCAATTATCCGGTATTACAAGGGTCATTGACATCTTTCGGGGTATCAGTGTTTTTTTGAAACAGACGTGTTGTGGGATGAACGAACTGTTGATCTATGAATATAAGAGGTGAATACACAAGCCCAAGCAGATTTGCACGCACGGTATGTTTTCCATCAATCGTACGGAATATCTGCCAAAAAGCGAATTTTGGTTGCCACTGTTTCAAGTCCATTACAGATAATCCTGTGGCATACCTCCCTTCTCCTGATTGTGTCCAAATATATCTTCCTGTTGCCGATAGGATGCAATATGAACCAAAATATATAAATACAACTAAGATTCCCATACACACCAACAACCTGGTTCTCTTCGCGTTTATGATACCAGTCGCCTTCATCGATAAATCACTTTTGCTGCTATCCATCTTTTTAACTCATTACTCGCGATATACTAAAGTCCTTTGCGGTCGAGAATCTGGTTTTTGTCGCGAACGAGGTTGGCACGCTCAGGGAAAATTCTTATTATCTCGTTGGCGTCGACAGAACTGAGTGTGTATGTGTTTTCCTGTCCGAGCGTTATCTTTACCTCTTTTTTTGAGCTGTCGTAATAAGTTTGCTGCCAGTAGCCGCGTCCATCCAGCCATTCCATTCTGACAGAATAGCCGTCCGTTTCCCCTTTGGCGGGGGGCATTTTCTCTACATACGCCGGCGCAATAATCCCGTCCGACCTGATTACGTCGATGATGACTGCCCGCTCGTTACTGTCCAGCACCCGTGTCAAAACCGGGCCAAGAATAATATCCGGGACAGCCGTCTCGCCAAGCTCATATTCGCCTGTCTCTCTGCCTGCCCGCCGGTTGACGGATAAGCCGGCCCGCGACTTGCGAACCGTCAGAATGCCGGAGTCAGCCGTCATTTCGATGCCTTTGCTGCCCATTCTTGAGCTGGTCTCAACCCGCCAGTTAAACTGTTGCAGGTCGGCGCCTCCGCGGAGAAAGCTGACTTGCTCATCGGACACTGTTCCCCGCAGGTAGTAATAATCCCCGGCGCTGATAGTGGCGTTGGCGTCCGTCCTGACTAACTCCATAGCATCCATCGTAAAGCCGATTATCTTATCATGGGAGTCGGCTATAGTGAAAAAAGAAACCGATGAATCATCATCAGGGGCAATATCCAGCCCTTTATTCCTTATATCGCTGATTAGCCGGATGCCTGCCTGCAGCAAGCCGTTGTCCATGAACCGGATGCTTTTGACGATTTTATCGAAGACCTGTTGCGCCCGTCCCTGTTCTTCCGCGGCCAGCAGTACCTCGATTTCGAGTTGTCGCCCGCCCCCAAGCTCGCCGACGCCTACGATTATCTCAAACCCGGCCTCGGTCTTTACGTTTGCCCAGTCAACCGGAATATCGCCTGCCATTGTTGCGCCCGTCTCTGTAGTTTCCGCTTTGGTGTAAAATCGGTTTGCCCGTTCCAGCGGCGTGTCTTTCTGCGCCGCCAGCAGGTAACGGCACTGGGCGTATGACTGGTTCGCAGCACCGCCGGCAGCAAGGACACTGCTGGTCGAAAAGACATTGTTTTCATAAGTCCATTTATCTTCGCATTTCCAGCCGTTGCCCGATGGCATCGAAAGCGATAATCCCGACCGGCTCAATTCAAGAGGCGCAGACAGCCGGATGCTGGTTTTGGAGTGCATTACCAGCCGGGCCACTAATAACGAAATAACCAGGATGGTTGCCATCGCAACCTTCTCTGTGGTATTTTGCCGGGTTTTGTTTTCATCGACCATAAAATTACCGTTGTTTTTTAAACTGTGATTTGAAAAAAAGAAATAGTTATCAGCAAATCAAAAAAAGCGTTCCAATCGCATTATACGGCGCTTTATCTAATCAAAAATGGCGGCGGCTGACTCGTCGAGGGCCTGTCGGCCCTTGTGCAGGAACCTGTAATAAAACCATTTTACAAGCCCGCTGCCCGCAAAGCCGCAGAAAATCAAAACAAACGCGACTTGACGGCTCCAGATTATCAGCGCGAAAAACAGCAAAGCCCGGATTAAATGTGCGAATGGTTTTTTGCCCCTTATATACTGGTTGATCACGTGTGCGTACCTGATTCGACTGACCATCAGCACCGCTATGCCGACGGCGATTATCGGCAGCGAATAAATCACCAGGTCATCAAGCAGAAAACTCACAAATCCCGCGGCCCAGTCGCGTCCCGGGTGCGCCAGAAAATCAGGCACCGTTTCCTGGTTAAATATCACCAGGCTGGCGATAACGCCCGCTGCGGCTGGGCTTGGCAATCCCACAAAGCTCATATGGGCGGATTCGTCTTCCTCGTTTTCGACGTTGAACCGGGCCAGCCGAATCGCCGCGCAGCTCATATACGTTGCTGCCGCAAGCCAGATAAACCGCTCAATGAAACTGATTATGACAGGATTTATCTCCGTCAGCCCCGTGAGTTTATGTTCAATAATTTTGAGCATCAAAAACGCCGGCGCCACGCCGAAACTGACTATATCGCACAAGCTGTCCAGTTGTCCGCCGAAACTCGATGTGCTGTTGCTCATCCTCGCAAGGCGTCCGTCGAGCATATCCGCCACCATTGCCAGCAGAATCATATAGCCCGACAGCGCGAAATAAGGCACGACAAGTTTATGGTATGCGAACTGTCCCGTTTCCGAAGTAATCGCCTGGCTGGCAAAAGTAATCGCGGCGAACCCGCACACGCCGTTTATAATCGTAACCAGAGAGGGCAAAATCGTGATGTATTTTAGCCGCTGCCTCCGCATACGCCGCAGGAAGCTTTCCTTAGGCCTCAATCGCATCGGTTTCTGGATGATTGGCTTGTTCGGCTCTGATTCGCTCATAACTTTATAATCGGCGTTAGTCCCGCCTTTACTTTGTCTCCAGTTTTGACAAGGCACTCAACTCCATCACGGGCCGGCACATAAACTTCCGTCCGCGAACCGAACTTTATCATACCAAATTTCTCGCCCGCTGCCAAGTTTTGCCCCGGCTCCGCTTTGCAGACGATTCGCCGGGCTATCGCCCCGCTAATCTGGCGAACAATCAATTTGTCATTCGGCGATTCAATCCTCGTCAGCCACAGGTCGTTTGATTCATTGACCTTGCCCGCTTGCGGGTTTCTCGCGTCGAGGAACTGGCCTTGGCGATATGTGATTTTCTCGACTTTTGCCCCGCAGGGGCTGCGATTGATATGCACGTCGAAAATACTCAGGAATATCCCGACCCGCAGGGCCTTTCCGCCGATGAAGTCGGGCTCGTCAACGGTCTCGATATCAGCTATTGTCCCGTCCGCCGGCGCTATTAATATGTTCTTGTCCTGCGGAATTTCCCTTTCCGGGTCGCGGAAAAACGACAACATCCATATAAGAACGACGCCCAGCGCAATCTCGACGTATTGAACAATCCAGACGGGCGTCGTAGGACTTGCCCCGTAATAGAGCACAATCATAAACACAAGCAGCATTGCCGGATAAAACACCGCCTGCGGCCAGCCGTATCTCGTCAACGGTATCTTCATAAATACAATGCTAAACTACCCGGCAGGCACTGGCAATAAAAAAGGCCGGGCTAATAAGCCCGGCCACCAATTGCTGGCTCTCCGCTATGCCCGTTCAATTGCTTATCAGAGCATCCAGGCCGGCTTCTGCGAACCAAACTATTCGCCGATTAGGATGACCAAGCGCCCGTCGAACGGAAATGTCTTCCAACTTCTTTTCAACTCGTTGGCCGTTTATCTCTACTGCTACGATGCAGGGAACAATCAAAAATCCTGACCCTCGTACAGGCGGCCGCGGCTGACCTATCGAGACGATTTCCACAACATTCAGATTCGCTTTTTCCCAAACCTCACGCCTTTTGGCTCTTATCTCAGCATTAAAGTCAGAAGACAAAAGCCGCGCCGCTTCATTGTAGTCCTTTGCTATAAGCGCCTCGAAAAAGGCACGCACTGTGGCCACGGCCATCTGCTCCTCGGTCAGATTCGGTTCTGTAAACTCAAGTCCATTATCGACTGTCTTCATATCAATGATGTTCACGTCACTACCGACCTCTTCATCAAGGTCAAATATCCCCCCCTCGAATGGCTCGTCGTATCCATCATATTTGTATGTACCCAGCAATGTCCATTCATCCTCTTTATGCCCCAAATCTTTCCCGGGTCCCCAGACCTCAACGGCTGTAACAAGCTTGGTTTTCTGGTCAACGAGCATAACTTCTCGCATCGGCGGGAATGTGCCTTCAACAAGAAATGTGTTTGGCTCATAATCGACCGTAACCACTATCGGCTCAGATAGTCCCGGAGGCTGGTTAATATCAATTTTCACGTCGCCTTTCTGCTCCCTCTTCTGCATATATTCAACCGCCTGCCTTGGGTCATACCTGTGCACGAAATAGAGAATCTTGGCAGTGTAGTTTGCATCATCGAACAATTGCAGTATTTTTTGGGGCACATCCCATGACTTTGTATGTCCCCCTTGCCAGATAATCACCTGGTTCGCCTTACCATTGCTGTCTATATCCATATCTACTCGCACTCTCGCTATGTTGCCATCAGTATCGTATTCGACCCATGCGGCCTTATTCAATATATCATTCTGGACGAACGTGAAGTGCGCCTGTTGTTTCTTACTGCAGGCCTCGAGCGTCTGTTCCAGCGCATACGCAGGCCTCGCCAAATCGTTCATCAAGACTTTCAAACCGAAGGCCGCCCCAACTACAAATACTGCCGCGGCGGCAAATTTCGTGAAACGGTTCATGATAAAGCTCCTGAGCAGCGAACTGCTCTTAAATTCTGCGAATTTCTTCTGGTTAGCTTTAATCGAGTCAATCCGGCTCATCACGTTTGCAACGAGCGACTCATCAGAGCCGATTGCCCCGCTAAGCTTTTCCAGCCGACTTTCAATTGGTTCTTTGGCAGTCATAATTAGGACTCCTTCAATATCTTTCGCAGGCGTTTGTGCGCCCGTGAAAGTTGTTTTGTTACAGTGCCGATACTTCTGCCGGCAATTTCGGCAACTTCTTTGACATTATGCTGAGCAAAATAGCGAAGCATCACAACCTGCCTTTCGGCCTCGGGCAGCTTGACGACGGCAGACAGAAGACCTTCGCTTTCCTCATCAAGCTGACCATTCGGTTTTTCAGTTGCCCCGGCGGGAGTTGTTTCTACCGGTATTATTTTTGGCCTTCGCTTTGCCCAGTCCAAAGCGCATCTGTGAGCTATCTTCATCAGCCACGGACCGAATGAGTCCCTGTTGCGAAGGGAAGAAAGATGCTGGTAGCCGGCCACGAACGCATCCTGGACGGCGTCCTGAACACTGTGATGGTCGCCGAGGATATTTATTGCAATCGCCCGAACCGGCCGCTCATAACGGCTCACAAGCTCCGCGAAGGCCTCTTTTTCGCCGTCTAACACGGCTTTTATCAGTTCACAATCCGCCTGCACCTGAAAATCTCCTCATCGAAGCGCTTCTGTATATTAAGAGCGGCTCGAGACCAAAAATGCGACAAAAAAATTAAGAGAAAATGAGCGGCAAGTCATTTTTGTTATCCACTGCCATTAAATCGCAAATCATAAATAGCAAATCAGAAATAGGAAACCACCCAACCCGCACTTCGTGAGACCACAGACGCAAGACCAAAGCCCTAGGACAACGGACAGCGTTTGGCGGATATTATTTTTCACGATATGGCCGTGCTGTCCGGTAGAGATCCTGACGATTCTGAATTTCACGAGCCAGGTCTTTCTTTCCGTTGGCCTTTGCGATTTCAATGGCCTGGCTGGCCTTGTTCACCGCATCGTCGAATCTTCCCACGGCTGCATACGTCGCGGCAAGAGTATCCAGAAATTCGGGTTTCTTGTATTCGGTTAGTTTACAGACTTTTTCAGCAAATCCGATTGCTTTATTGGCGTCTTCAGCGGATACTTCTGCCCTGGTGGCCAGAAGCCATGCCAGATTGTTGAGCGCATCGACGTTGTTGGGGTCCAAACCAAGCGATTTGGTAAGGTTATGAAGGGCCTGTTCATATTTGCCAAGCTGAGCATAAGCCATGCCGAGATTTGCATGAATTTCTGCCAAGCCGGCGTTTGTTTTAAAGGCCTCATTAATGCGGACGGCATTTTCAAATAGCCGAATTGCTTCTTCTTTATTTCCTTCCAGTTGATATACATTGCCCAGTCGCCGGTAAATATCGCTGCTGTATGCATCGCCATTGAGCGTCTTGATTGTGTGCGCGAACAGTGTTTTGCTATTGGTCCAGACGTGTGTTTGTCGAAAGGTCAGCAGGCCGAGAGTCGTAATGACAACAATCGACAGGACGAGCGAGATTCTGAACGTCAAGGTTTTCATTTTCGGATGGGCAAGCCAGGCAGCCATAAGTACGGACCACAAAATAGAAACGATTAGCGAGTAGCGGTCACATGGGTAATGAGGGTGTTCAAAGATACCAAGCACCGGTATCAATAGAAAAAGATGGCACATTACCAATGTCAGTCCCAGCGGCCAGCGATGCCGCAGTAATATCATCGCTGTAACTATGCCGATAACTAATATTGCGCTGTTGATAAATACCGGCGAAAGAGGATTAAACGACACAAGAGTCGTGTAAGCCGGTGCGAGATTGACCGGATACCATGGACGCCAGATATAGTAGGCCCAGATGTACATGGCCTGCATAAATCGTTCAATAAGACCAAAATCAGCAAGAGTAACGGGCTTTGCATAAACTCCGACTTCGGTTATACGGAGATGGACGGTTATTAAGGCAATAACGAGAGCCGCTATAGCAAAAGGTGTTTTCTCTAACAGCGTTCTGCGCCAGTCAGCGGATTTCCACCAAATCCCTCAGATTTTCCCGAGCGGATACACATCCAAAACAACAAGAACAGCGAGAAGGCCAATTACTATTGGATGCGACAGAATCGCTGCGGCAAAAAAAACTGCTGACGTGAGGATGCGGCACAAATACGACCGTGGACTGATATTCGCCTGGTTTGCCTGGAGGTAGCATAACAGCGATATCAGCATAAAAAACGTTGCCTGGGGATAAAAGCCGGCTCCGACCCAGGCGACCGGTTCTGTACGCAACGGATGAAGGGACCATATCAGTGCGCCACAAGCTGCTGAAATAGTAATTCTCCGATGATTTATGCTTGTGATGCCATGAAAAACCTTTTATCAGCAGTATTCGCAATAAAAAGAAAACTATCGCAGCATTCAAGCCATGGAACAGCCATGGGGACAAATGATAGCCGAATGGATTCAATCGGCACAGTTGATATACAATGCTGTAGTTTAGTGCGGCCAACGGCGTATAGCGTCTGGTGACGTCTCTATGGGTGAATATCTGGCCCAGACGCTCAATGTTGAGACCGGTAAGCTGGGGGTTGTTGTAAACCATTCGGTCGTCATCCCACATAACAAAATCTGCGCTGAGCAAATGGATAAAGACCGCTAATGTGACAGCAGCAATCACTATGGCGACCAACAACGGTGATTGAAGCACACAGGCAAATTTGCCTGGAGGCCGAACCACAAATTTATTATGGGCAGTTTCTATCTTAAAATAACCCCTATTACGGTTTTTTCAATTATTTTTTTGCCCGGGAAAAAGCTCGGGCCTGACTTAAGATGCCGTAACCGTGTGGGGCATAATGATACAACCTTTTTTCAACTCTTCCTTTTTGTCTATGATTTCCCATATCAAACACCTGGCTACGCAACCAAGCCCTCTGTGCCTTTTGCCCCCCAGCAGAGGTGATTTTGAATATACCCTTTTGCAGGTAGTAGTCAAGGCGTTTCAGACGCTGGACCAAAGACTCAAGACAACGGACTGGCAGTTGAACAGGCGAGGAAACTTTGGCGGGTAAACCACGTCTGCGGCGGGTAAACTTCTGGGGAAATAAAAAGAGGGCTGTCGGCTCGTACCCAAAGCCAATCAGCCCGGACAAGTCGTTGCTCATCCCATATTTTCATATACGTATACCCCTGAAATTATGTGCTTCAAAAAACCAAAAATAAATTTGCTTTTGCAGGTGACAGCCAAGAGGGAAAAAGGGGGGAAACAATGGCAGAACGGCAATCGCAAATCCGCAATCGTAAATCATAAATCAGAAATAAGTAGCTTTCCAATCCAGCGAGGAAATTCAGCGTTCTGTGGAAATAAAAAGGGCTGTCAGCTATCCAGGAGACCCAGGAAACAAGCCGACAGCCCAGAGGAATTATCGTTCGTCCTCTATTGAAACATACGAGACCCTGCGGAATTCCGTGCTTGGGAAAGTTAAAAAGTATTTTTGCTTTTCCCTGAGACAGTAAAGACCGCAGGCGCAGGACAGAGACCCATCTGCGCCGGGCAAGCTTCTGTGGAAATAAAAAGGGCTGCCGGCCCACACCCAAAACCGACAGCCCGGACGAGTATCACCCGTCCTCCATCTATATATACGTGTCCTGCCGAAATTACGTGCCTGGAAAAACAACAAGGTGGTTTATCATTGATAGTCAGGGCGATACCAGCTCAAGACGGCAGACAGCGGGTAGTTAAGACGCAAGACCGTTTCCTAAATACGAAATACGATATGCAATATACGAGCTGCTAACTAATTTCAACGAGTTCGTACTTTCTGCTTCCGAGGCCGATTTTTTCAGCGTGCTCGATTTGCCATTTGCCGTTGAGGTTCGGGTATTCGGAGATTTTATCGAGGGGTTTGCCCGCGGTTTTTTCCATCAAATCAATCGCCGCGGCGTCAACGGCCACCGGGTCGGTCGAGCCGAGTATGCCGATGTCCCTGACGATATTGTGGTCCGGGTTGCCCATGCAGTCGCAATCCTTGGTAATCGAAATCGCGAAATTTATAAACGCCGCGCGTCCCTCTTTGCCCGCCAGCACTCCCTTCGCGTGTTCTGCTACGCTGCACTCAAGTATTTTGATGTCCTTGTCCCAGTCGTGCTGGACCGCCCCGAACCTGCACACCGCCAGGCATTCCGCGCAGCCGACGCATTTGTCCTTGTTGATATGCGCCTTGAGGTCTTCCATATTAATCGCGGCCTCCGGGCAATGCCGGTAACATTCGCCGCAGCCCACGCATTTGCCGGTGTCCACACTCGGCTTGAACGCCGAATGCTGGCGCATCTTGCCTTTCCTGCTTGCGCAGCCCATACCTAAGGTTTTCAACGTCGCGGCGAAGCAAGTCCCTAAGTGCCCTGTAACGTGCGACACCGCAAGAATCGATTGTACTCTTGCGATATCATAAGCAACGGAAACCTCCTTATTAAGCTCACCGTCGATTTTGACAACTGTTTCGCTCGTTCCGAAGATGCCGTCAGGCGAAATAAAAGGTATGCCGAGTCCTTTCATATCGAATCCGTGCTCGTGCGCCAGTATCACGTGGTCAATCGCGTTGTGCCGTTTGCCGAGATATAGCGTGCTCGTGTCGGTCAGGAACGGCTTTGTTTTGAGCTTCATCAATTCCTCAATCAAGCCCTTAAGACACGGCGCCTTGATGTATGTCTTGTTGCCTTTTTCGCCGATGTGAACCTTCACGGCGGTGAAGTCGTTTTCCTTAAAGCATTTGGCCAAGCCCGCTTCTTTGAAAAGATGTTCTGCCTTATCGGATATTTTCTTTTCGCCGTCTTCAATAGTCGATTTAATAAAGTACACTTTTGGAGTCATCTGGGAATTCTCTCATTTGCCTGTGAATATGATGATGCCGACGAGAAGGAGTATTACGACTAAACAGATGCCAATCGCAGTGTAGAAGACCCACATAAACTGTCTGGTTTGCTTGGCGACCATATACTTCAGGTACCTGTCGCTCGCGGCGAATGTCCTGCTCATTTGCGCTATGCCGTCGGTATGGTCTTTTGTGCTCTGGTTGAGCTTGCCGAGCGTATCGTTGAATTTGCCGAATGTTTCAGTCATCTGGATATCGACATCCGCCGCTGCGGCTAACTGCCTGTCGATTGCCAGCAGGGCGTCGGTCTGCTTAGCGCTTTCCGCGGGAATCTTCTCTATCGCCGAGAGGAGCTGCTGGTCCTTGAGGATATTTGCCTTGAGCTGCAAAACGAGCTGTTCGGTCAGCGCCTTCTGGTTTTCGACGACAGCGGGGAAGTTTTCGAGCAGCTTGGGGAACTGTTCGATGCGGGCGATGAGGTTTTCTTGCTGGGCGAACTGTTTGTCGAGGTGCTGGTTTATGCCCTGAATCTGGTCGATGAGCGTTTCGAAGCCGGCTTGGAATTTTTCCATTTCGGGTTTTCCACGCACAGCCACCGTTTTTAGCGGGCCGTTGTCCGTCGGCTGGGCCTGGTTTTGAATTATCAACCCGTCGTCGCTTAACTGAGGCCGGTCATAGTCGCTGTGCGATGAGGGCAGCTGCTTTCGCATCCAGCTCACAAAACGCGGCCATATTTCCCGAAGTTCCATCCGTTTATAATCCTTGAAACGTTATTAAACTTTCTTGCGGATTGATTATCGCACATACAGTTCATCTTGCCAAGAATAAAACGCTGTTCGCTTTCAGGCGAGGGGTTTGTAGAAATCAGCGAGTTTTTGGCTGAGGTGGTTTGTCAAAACGCCTAAATTTTCAATCCTGCACTCAATCGTATCTCCCGATTGCAGGAATCGCCCGGAAGCCGCAGCTACGCCCGCGGGTGTACCCGTCAAAATCATATCGCCCGGTTCCAGCGTCATAAGAAAACTCAAAAACGAGACAATATCAGCGACCGGGTAAATCATTTGGTTCGTGTTTGCCTTCTGGCGTGTTTCTCCGTTGACTTTCAGCTCCATTTGAAGATTTTGAACATCGGGTATTTCGTCAGCCGTCACAAGATATGGCCCGGTCGGGCAAAAGCCGTCCGCCCATTTGCCCGCCAGCCAGTCGTAAAAGTCGTCCCACGGTCTTTCCGCCCGTCCGTTTTTGAATGTCACCGAGCGGGCCGAAACATCGTTGGCAATCATATATCCCGCGACACAGTCAATAGCATCTTCGGCCTCGACGCATTTGGCGTGTTTTCCAATGACGACCGCAAGCTCAAGCTCGTAGTCAATCTGCTCGCTGTATGCGGGCCATGGGATTTGCTCATCAGGCCCGATGATTGTCGTCGCGGGCTTGAGAAACGGCCTTGGGACAGTCGTTTGCTTTTTCGCGTCCGAAAGGCCCAGTTTGAACCCGCGATTTAATGATGCCTCTTTTATATGTTCGCCGTAATTACCCGCCAGCGCGAGCAGCTTGCCGGGTCTTGATATTGGCGTGAGCAGTTTGACGTTCTCTATGGGAGTAACAATCTCGCTCTTATCGGCTAGCTTTTTGACTGTCGCAACCGCGTCCCGCCTTAAGATATCGATGATGTTTCTCGGCGGGCCTGCTCCGGGCCAAATCGTCGGTATATCGACGATTCCTTTTTCCCTCAAAACGCCGACCGACTCGACGCCGTCGCCTTTATACGCCGCTAATTTCATCCGGGGAAATCCTGTGGCTGTTTATCGAAAAAAGACGGAGGACTAAAAGACAAGTAGTTTTCTGTCTTTTGTCCTCCGTCATCTGATTAAAATTACCAGGGGACGCTTTTCCTGTCGCCGC
>Ga0187882_1001836_pt1 | contig 20591 bp, 19 predicted proteins | sample June2016WEW_19_1_3_FD_132991 | JGI IMG/M metagenome (GOLD analysis project Ga0187882, IMG submission 132991) | Peatland microbial communities from SPRUCE experiment site at the Marcell Experimental Forest, Minnesota, USA - June2016WEW_19_150 | ecosystem: Environmental > Terrestrial > Soil >... | reverse complement strand
GAGATTGGGCCTTACGTCCCCCTCACCTTCGAGGCTTAGTGCGTGATTTGCGCAATCGTACCTGTAAATCCCGGCTGAGAGCCCGTCCACTTTGCCAGCCACCACCTGAAGTTCAAGGGGATAAAGCGCCCCGGCCGAAGGGCATGTACGGTACCTGCCAGGCCGCGAAATCCCCTGCGCGGCCCAGAGGAGCTGAGAAACTTCCCTGAGGTCCACAGGCCCTTCTTTATAGTCCCTGATCGACCTTCTGCCCTTCAGGGCCGCCTCGACGGATAGCTTTCCATCACAAGAAGGCACGCTCAGTTTTATTACCTTGGCCGCGTTGTTCATGACGCCCTCCGATTGTCCGTTGCTTTTTTCTCCCTCACGCACCGGTTAATTGAGGGGACACTTGCACTACTCCTTATATTGTATAATCAGAAACCACTGGGGTGCGGGGGATTGACGGGATTAACAGGAAAAATATCCGCATAAGGAGGAGTGACACCCTGGACAGTGAGAGGCTTTTCTAAAGTCCTGAAGCCTATCACTGGAAATCCTGTCAGGCAGGTTTTCACAGGATTGACAATCCCCCCGCGCGTTTTTCTTCCGTTCGATTCAACCACCGGCCGCCGTTTGGGCCTCAAGCTTTTCCAGCCCGGCCCTGGCGAATTCGATGTCCGGATCGAGTTCGAGGGCGATCTGATAGAGCCGGATTGCCTCCTGTTTGTGGCCGAGTTCTCTGAGGTTGGACCCGATATTGGCGTAATCTATCGCGGAGCCGGGGTCCAGCTCTATAGCCCTTTCAAAAGCAGCTATCGATTCGTCGTGTTTTTTCAGCTTGAAATAGCAGAACCCTCGCAGGTTGAATATTTCCTTTAGCTCCGGGTTGGCCTTTTCGGCAAGGTCGAGCGCATCAAGGGCTTCCTCGTAGCGTTCCATCTCCTTTAAGCAGGATGCAATATGGACATGGATGCTGCCGATTTCACCAGGATGGGGAGACTGATCGAGGGCGCTTTCGAGAAGCCCCAGGGCTGATTCGGGGTTCCCTTCCATCTCGAGGGTGTGGGCGAGGAAGAATGTAAGATCGTAGCGCGGGCCGAACGTGGCAAGGAGCCGTTTCATCTGGAAGAGGGCTTGCTCGCCGGCAAGTCCCCTCAGCATGGTTCGCGCCGCGTGCTGCGGGAAATCGGTGTTGCGGGTGTGATCGAGAAAGTGCGCCCCTGGGATTATCGTGTAAACCGCCGGGACCTGCAGTTGCGGGTGCGTGATGTTGACCGCCAGGATTTGAAGGCCGATTTTTTCCAGGGCAGCCGTACACCGTTCGATTTCGATCCGCATGTTGTTGTCGTCGAGGTTCGGAAGGTCCTGGATGGATACCTTCCCGCTGCTCTTCATCATATAGGCGGCTTCTTCCAGGGTCGCATACTTTGGCAGCGTGGGCCGATACGTGGTGCGGCTCTCGAAATCGCCCGCAAGCTGGGCTATTTCGGTAAGCGCCCGGCAAAGAGATTTTTCGGGATTGGAAGTAGTCCCCGCGGTAAAGACGATCTCGCTTTTTTCCGGGTACGTCGATGGGTCGTAGGCGAGCACCCCGATGGTCGGTATCCCGGTATTGAGCGAAAAGTCGCGCAGGAAAAGCTCGATTCCTTTTGAGCGAAACTTGTCAATGAGTTCGATTGCCGCGGGATCGCGAAGGGAATCGACGTCAATCTCGGGGGTAACCAGCATCTCGTTGCTGATGATCGATCCGACGTGCCTTTCCACCACCTCGCACAGGGCCTGAAGGATTGCCTCCTCCATGGTGTTTCCGCCCGCCGGCCCATTGTACTCATTTATGGTATAAAACCAGTCGATCGGCAGCCACTGCTCCCTGCCGAGCGTGAGGTTCCAGGCCTTCACCCACCGTAGCGGCAAATCATCGAGAAACCGCGTGCAAAGCTCCGTAGGGGTTTGAGCATCATAGACGGATTTTTTCAGGTCTTGCGCCGAAACGGCGTGTCCGTCCAGGTCTTTGCGCCGGAAAGTGGGAAACTGGAAATCGTGGATGAAGGAAAAGAAGCTGAAACGCTCCATCAACTCCATAAGCGCGCTCGCTTCGGACTGCTCCGGGGTTGCGCCCTTGCCCATCTGTTTCTTAGTGCCGGTGAACCGGGTGGCGTCTTCGCCGCACAAACTTATATAGACGGGTATGTCGAGCCTGCCGGTGTCAATCCGCACCGTCTTGGCAAGGATGTTCATGTTCAGCCCGGCCAAACGCTTCCGCACCCATGAGATTGTCTGCTCGGGCCGCCTCGTCTTATCCTGGTCATGGCTGTAATTTTTGAAACTGTCCTTTATTTCAATATTAGATGTCATGGAATTCCTCTGAAGAAAAATCAATCAACCTGCCGTGCGGTAAACGTTCGCCGCACGCACAGCATCGGAAGTCTATACTTCGTGCGGGGCTTGGAAATTTTCCACGCGAAAAACAGGAATGTGACAATATTTCACGCGAAGACATGAAGGCGCTGGGACAACAGTTGCCTATTCACCCGTTCACCTGCTCAATCAGTTCACAACTACTTCTTCTTCCTGCTCTTCGTTTTTGCGGATGAGTTCCAGCAGTGAGGCGGCGGCTCGCGAGTTGGTGAAAGAACGGGGAATGCCCTTTATTTTATTGAAATCGTGTATGCTCTTCGGCCGCTGCATGGCAAGCCTGAGGAGCGTCTCGTTGGTCAGTATCCTGAACGGCGCGCGGTCGCGTCGCCGCGCTTCCTTTTCGCGGAAAAGATAGAGCGCCTTGAGCACCCGCTTGCCCACCTCGTCGAGCGACTGCGCCCCATAGATGTGCAGGAAATCACCGGGGCGGAACTGTTTTTCCGTTATTTCCTGCAGACAAAGCTTTTCAAAGGCTTCGTGCGCCACATCCAGCAGGGATTTTTCCTCGAGTTCGGCCACGAGCCTGTGCCTGAGCGGGATCAAAAAATGGGTGTCGAGACGGGCGTATTCGATCTGTTCGTCTCTTAAGGGACGTCTTCCCCAGTCATATCGCTGCCATTTCTTATTTAGGCTTATTCCGAAGTGTTCGAGCAAAATGGGGGCAAGCCCCAGCTGTTTGTATCCAAGCATCTTGGCGGCAATCGAGGTATCGAAGATATTGCGCACCCTGAACTTGAAATCCCGCTTGAGCCCGGCGATGTCGTTGGGAGATGCGTGAAAAATTTTCTCTATGGCCGGATCGGCGAGTATCTCCCCGAAGGGGGTGATACCGTCGAGCGAAAACGGGTCGATGATATAGTCCTGTCCCTCGGTCGATACCTGTATGAGGCAGGTCCTGTTATAGTAGGCGTAAAAACTGTTTGACTCTGTATCTATAGCTACGTAAGCGGTTCTTTCGAGATTATGTATAAAGTTTGAGAAATCATGCTGGTTTTCGATCACAGCAACTGAGCTAAATTTCATGATTTGAGTTTTCCGCCCTTTTCTCCCGTGTTATTCTGAGGCAGGAAAGTGAGCCGAAATGAACAGACGCAAGGCCGAAGGGCCCAAACAAATGCGCCGATCCTCACGGCATGCCCCTCCTTCTGAATTCTATACCCCCTTTAAGGAGTTAGATCAACTGTTTGCACGAACTTTTTCCACCGGAGGCAAACATCGTGCGGAAAAAGTCGACCCGTTTTCCGAAAAAATCTCGCCCCCTCCCGCCCTGATTGACTCCCAGGCAGATGATGATTCACTTTTCCGAACGGCGATGGCGGGTGTAAGCCCCCTGCCCGGCGGGTCCCGCAAGAAAGTCCCGCGCGGGCGCGCGGGCGGGGACTATCCGCGTTTCCTGGCAAGGGAGCAAATCGAGGCCTATGCTGAATTGGCCGACCTTGTCGCCGGAGAGGGGCCATTTGAACTTTCCTGTTCCGACGAGTACATCGACGGCGCTGTTTTGGGAATATCGCCCGAAGTCCTGAAAAAATTGCGGGAGGGCTACTTCAGCTACCAGGACTACCTCGACTTGCACGGACTCAACAGGCTGGAGGCCCGCGGCGAGGTCAGGGAGTTCATCACGGAGTGCTTTGCCGCCCGGCGCAGGTGCGTGCTGATAATTGCCGGAAGGGGCCTCAATTCCAGGGACAAGGAACCGGTGCTGAAAAACAACCTGCCCATATGGCTCACCCGCGCCCCCCTCAAAAGGATGGTCCTCGCTTTCGCCTCGGCCCGCTCCTATGACGGAGGCTGGGGCGCTTTCTACGTCCTGCTTCGCAAAAGTGAGGGCAAGGCGCCGCTGATTATGCCGGCTCGATAATATTTTCCGCGATCAGCCATTCAAGGGCCTCGCACAGAGGAAGGCCCACGACGTTCGTACAGGACCCCTCGACGGACCTTGCCAGAAAAGCCCCGATCCCCTGAATGCCGTAGGCCCCGGCCTTGTCCATCGGCTCACCGGTCCTGACGTATGCCTCTATTTCTCCGATCGAAAGGTCCTTGAAGTAAACCCGCGTTGCAACCGAACAGCTCCCGCAAACTTTTCCACCAGGCCGTAGAAGGCACATGCCCGTAATTACCTCGTGTGCCCTGCCGCTAAGGGCCTGAAGCATCTCGACGGCCTCCGGGCGCTCGGAAGGTTTGCCAAAAATGCGGCCGTCGAGCACAACTATGGTGTCGGCCCCCAAGATCCATGAATCTGGGTGGACGGCCGAGATTGAACCGGCCTTGAGACAGGCCCATGCCTCCGCGGTTTGCGCGGGGCTTTTCCCGGCCCTGCAGGACTCCGCCGATTCGTCTATTGTGCTGGGGGCAACCAGAAATTCGATCCCGAGGCTCAGCAGCAGGTGCTTTCTGCGCGGGGACCCGGAGGCAAGGACAAGGGGTTTGATGGTTTTGAACATCGCTCAGGCCAGGGCAAGCATACGGTCCAGGGCCAGCTTGGCCCCTGCCCTTATCTCTTCGGGCACTCTGACCACGTTCATCTCGCCCAGGTTTTCAAGGGTCTGCAGCAGATTTTTCAGATTTATCTTGAACATGTTCGGGCAGAGCGAATGGTGCAGGTCGAGCACCTTCTTGTCCGGATATTCCAAGGCCAGGCGATGGATCAGGTTTATCTCCGTGCCGATGACGATAGTCGAACCCGCGGGCGCTTCCTTCACATATTTCACTATATAGCTCGTCGACCCGCACGCATCGGAGTGCTCAACGACCTCACGCTTGCACTCCGGGTGCACAACCACTTTGGCTCCCGGAAACTCGGCCCGCATTTTTTTTATCTGCTCAACGCTAAACCGGGTATGCACAAGGCAATAGCCATCCCAGAGGATAATCCTGGCCCGCCTGAGAGCTTCCGGATCATTTCCGCCCAGCGGCTTACCGGGCACCCATACCACCATCTGTTCGGGGGCCAGCCCGAGGTCGTGACCCACGTTGCGGCCAAGGTGCTGGTCGGGGAAGAACAGGATCTTCTCCTTTTGTCCGAATGCCCACCTGACAGCTTTGGGCGCGTTCGAGGAAGTGCAGACAACTCCCCCTCGATTGCCGCAAAACGCCTTCAGCTCCGCATCCGAATTCATATAGACCACCGGCACCGTCGAACCCCGTCCCGCGGCCGATTCGATCTCTTCCCAGGCCGATTTGACCGTTTCAGCTTCGGCCATGCTGGCCATCCAGCATCCGGCTTCCACCTTTGGGATCTGAACGACCTGGTTGGGTTGTGCCAGAATCGCGGCACTTTCCGCCATAAAGTGCACACCACAAAAAACTATATAGCGGCAATCCCGGTCGGCCGCGGCGTTTCTGGAAAGTTCGAACGAATCCCCGACGAAATCGCCCAACTCGACAATTTCTTTTCGCTGATAATGGTGCGTGAGGATCACAAGTTGCCTGCCCAGTTCACGCTTTTTGGCCCGGATTTTTTCGATTGTCTCCGTATAGTCGAATTGGGATTTTTTCGTCTGCGTCATGGCTGGTTTACCTCTGAGTTTCCGGGATTAAGATTTTGAAAATACACGCCCGCCCCATCCCATGCAAATGGTATTTGGCGCCGTATTTGATTCATAACGAATACAGGCACTGCTTAAGATTTTGTCACGCAGAAGCGCCGGCCGGCTCGATTTCATCTCCGCAGCGAATAATCCCTCCTTCGAGCACCCTGGCAAAAACACCCTCGCGAGGCATGATGCAGTCTCCAGCCTGATAGTAGATAGCGCACTTTTTGTGGCATTCCTTGCCGATCTGTGTGATTTCGATCAGGGCGGACCCGCCCAGCTTGAACCTTTCGCCCACCGGAGTTTTTACCCAGTCGATTCCTTCGGTGGCGATGTTTTCCGCAAAATCTCCAAAACCCACTGCAAGGCCGCCGGCTTTAGCCCTTTCGATACTCTCCATCGCAAGGAAGCTCACCTGCCGGTGCCATGCCCCCGCGTGCGCATCCCCCTCGATGCCGTGCTCCTTCACCAGCAACGCCTGCTCGACCGGCTCCTTCCTGGTGCCCTTGCTCTTGCTCACCGCAATCGATACGATCTTCATACGAAATTCCAGCCTCTCATCCGCCGCACACGGCCCCCCGGGCGCGGCCAAATGGCCTGATATTTTATGCCGATATCCGTCAAAATTGACCACGGCCCCATTTGCAAATTCCCGCAAGCGCGCGCCGTCAAAAGGAATAGTAAAGTTTTGATACGTACCGGGTCAAGAGATAAACGGAAACCATTGGGGGCCGGGGGAAACATTCCGGGAAACATTGCCCCGATCTTTCGAACTTTTCGAAATTGCAGGCTTTTGCGCGCACAATCCGCGTGCTGTTTGTTGCGTACCGCGGAAAATGCTTGGCGTTTTGCGTGGTAATGTTATTTTTATTCCGTCTGAAAAGAAAGGAGCATCTATGCATTCAAGAACGCTTGTACTGAGATTCCCCAAGGAAATCGTCGACAAACCCATTATAACGAGCCTGGTGCGCGACTATAACCTGACGTTCAACATTTTGAAGGCCCAGATTTTCCCCCGCAAAGAGGGAATGCTGGTAATGGAGCTGCTCGGCTGCGAGCACGATTTCACCAAAGGGGTCCAATATCTCGAACAGGTGGGCGTCCTGGTGGAGCCGGTCGGCCATGGCATTCACCGCGACGAGGACCGATGCTGCCAATGCGGCGCATGCACGGCCGTTTGCCCTACGGGGGCGCTTCATGTAAACAGGCCCCAGATGGAAGTCGCGTTCGAATCCGAGCGGTGCAGCGCCTGCGAGCTGTGCGTGAAGGCCTGTCCGGTCAGGGCCATGGCCGTTACTTTTGATAAGGCCATCGCCTGAGCGCGCCCCTCACTGACGCTCATGCCTGATCCCGCGTTGAGCCAACCGGGCCGTGAGCCGGGACTTTCTTCTCACGGGCACTGGTCTGCGACCGCGCGAGTTCTTAGCTTTGTAGGGACATTTTTCATTAGGCCGAACCTGCTTCGGACCGGAGATGGAGAGCAAAATGCCCGAGACAAAGCAATCCAGGAAGGCTTCAGTAAAGCAAGTCCCCCTGGAATTGAGGACCCAGTACGAAGTAAAGACAAAACTCGAAATAGTGCTCAAATGCGATACCGATGGAAGCGTTGAAGCCGTTTCCACTCTGCTTGCCAATCTCAAGACACCCGAAGCGGAAATAAAGCTGATCCAATCCGGCGTGGGCAACATATCCAAACAGGACCTGCTGATGGCGTTGACCGGGAGCAGGCTCGTCATCGGATTCAACGTGGGTGTCGCCCCGAAGATGGATCAGTGGGTGAAGGAACAGGGCGTAGAGGTGCGGCTCTACGATGTTATATACAAACTGGCCGAGGACCTGAAAGCTATAGTCCAGACCCTGGCCCCGGTCGAAGCCGAAGAGAAGGTTACCGGAAAGTGCGAGGTGATCGCCACTTTCAAATCCAAAAAGGGCGGAGTGATCCTGGGTTGCTCGGTCGTTGAAGGCACTGTCCAGGTCGGGAAGCGTTTCCGGGTGGTAACCGCGATGGGACCTGTCCACAGCGCAAGGATCGAATCGCTCCAGGTCGAAAAGCAGCAGGTGAAGGAAGCCAAGGCCGGCCAACAGGTGGGAGTGCAGGTTGCAGGCTCGACCCAGGGCAAGGTCGGCGATTTCATCGAATGCTACGATGTGATCAATTCCAAGAAAACGGCATGGACACCCACCGGCAAAATCATACACATGAGATCCTCATGACCCCCTTCGCGGCATCGAGCGGTAAAGTATAATCCCGGATCGAGCCGCGCCCGTCTCCACAGCCGAACATTTCGCCTCGGGCGCCCCCGCGGCAATTCCTTGACGCCTTCAGGCACTATGTAGTAGTAATTCTTTGCCCCTGCAAGAGCAGGGAGGACCGTACTATTCCCCGAACTCAATTTTGCGGTCCGGAATAGGGTCCTTTTTTCGAATCGGAACCGCCGCTGTCTCATCGCGCGTTTCCGGATAGACGCCAGAGAATGCATCTCCCATTAGCTCATCGACCCGCCCCCCCCTCAAAAGGCGGCCGAATCTTTTCTTGGGCATGGGCCGCGCAGTACCCCTACACCGTTGCGGCAACGGTCTTTTTTATATCCCAGGTTTTTCCAGCCCTGCTTCGGCGGCATACCGAGTGGAATGATGTTTTCGTGGCCGCGTCGCGAAACCTTCTGGCCGGGCGAGACCTGGCACAGGACAGCGCATACCTGTATCCGCCGTTTATGGCATTGGCGGCCATTCCCTTCACGCTGCTCCCGCAGGCCCTTTCGCAATTTATCTTCTACGCGATAAACGTCGCGTGCATGCTCTATGTGGTGAAGGGCGCCCGGGCATTGTCCGGGGACTGCAGACTGCAGGGGACCGGTGAAAAAGCTCCGTCCGAAGAGCACCTGGTTTTTCTCATGGCCCTATTTTGCGGCGGCCGTTTTTTGCTCAACGCTTCGTTGCAGATGCAAAGCGACCTGCTGATAGCCGCGCTTCTCATAGCGGGATGTCTGGCGCTGCTTGAAAAAAAGGATTTTTGGGCGGCCACATCGATCGGACTTGCCGCGGGGATCAAGTGTACGCCGCTTCTTTTCGTGCCCTACCTCGCCTGGCGCGGCAAATGGATTGCCGCGCTATGGCTGATTGCGGTCGCGGTAGGGGTCAACTTTTTGCCCGATTTGGCGCACCCGTCGCCATCGGGCGGGTTTTGGGCGGTAGACTGGTTCACAAACTATGTCCAGCCTCTGGGACAGCAAAACTCCGCCCCTGGGGCATGGTTTGCAGAAATTTCCGGCAATCAGTCGCTTTCCGGCGCCGTAAACCGTTTTTTCATTACGGGTCTCAAGTGGACCGAGCAGGGAGTGGAAGTAATAGAAAGCAAGACTTCTCTTTCGCCCGTGGCCCTCAGGGCCCTCACGCTGCTCCTCTATGCAATTGTAGCGATTCCGGCCGGTTTCGCCTTGTGGCGCCGCCGCCGCGGGCGGAAGGATTATCCTCCGAGGGACGATCGCTTCGCCGATGCCTTGGAGTTCAGCATAATCTTTTTGCTGATGCTGCTTCTTTCTCCGAGGTCGAGCCGCACTCATTTCGGCATAATGCTTCTGCCCACGCTCTGTGTCGGGCGCATCGCCCTGTCGGAACACAGCCGCGCCGCGTGGTCCCTTCTATGGCTTGCCACCTTCGTTTCGCTCATAAGCTTCAGTAGCCCATTGAATGTCCTGTTCCCCGTCGCCCTCTGGGCCGGGGCCGTCAGCCTGGTGGCGCTCCTGTTGCTCGCCGGCTGTATTATGGGCCTGCTGCAAAACAAAAGCGCTTTTCACGGCACTTAGACCCCCGGCCAGGGGCGGGAGGGATTTTTAGCCCGGATCGATTTTCACCACAGGAGCGCAACAAAAATATTTTTCAGCTATCGGCAGCATGGTATCGCAGTTCGGAACAGTGCCCCGGGACAATCCGTTTTTTTTCAACCATGGAGGGACTAGATGGGGGAATTAGTTATAGTGAGAAAAGCCGACAGTATTGCCACGGTGTTGCTGAACAGGCCCGAGGCGTACAATGCGTTGAATTTCGAACTGACCGAGGGCCTTGCCGGCCATCTGATCGATCTTGCGGCGGACAGCGGTGTGCGCGCAATCATCATCTCCGGAGAAGGGAAGGCTTTCTGCGCCGGCGGAGACCTTAAATGCGCCGTCTCTTCCCCACAGGGGCCTTCGGCCGCGCTTCACAAACTCGCCGGACTCTTCCACCAGGCCGTCCTGGAGATTCGCCGGATGCCAAAACCCGTTATTGCAGCCATAAACGGGGTAGCCGCGGGCGGGGGCTTCTCATTCGCCCTGGCCTGTGATTTCAGGGTAATGGCCCGATCCGCGGTCTTGCGCCAGGCATACACGTCAAACGGCCTTTCCATGGACGGGGGAGGCTCCTTCACGCTGCCCAGAATGATAGGGATGGCTCGCGCACTCGAGGTCCTGGCATTTGACCGGCCGATCTCCTCGGAACAGGCGTTGGCCTGGGGGCTGGTAACCAGGGTCGTTGAGGACGGGACTGCCCTCGATGAGGCCGCCGATATGGCTCGTGGGCTTGCAGCCGGTTCTCTGGCTTCTTTTGGGTGGTCGAAAAAGCTTCTCACGGACTCCTTCGATACGTCTTTCGAGACTCACATCGAACGGGAGCGAAGAGGCCTGTGCGCCTGCGCTGGATCCCCCGAGGGGGCGGAGGGCCTGAGAGCATTTGCCGAAAAACGAAAACCGGCGTTCACATCCGGGTAGGGCTCTTATTGATATCAACTTGGCATAAGCTACTTTGGAACTTTTTGAAATGGCGACAGCAGAAAATCGGGGACCTCACCCAAGCTGTTCATGCACAGGACCTTGGGGCCGTAGTCGCCGATCGAAAGAACGCTGACCGAGACGAGGCTTATTTCCAGCCTGAGAAGAAAGTCCAGGGGAATACCCGCATAGTGTGACAGAACGGCCTTGATGGGGTCCGCATGACTTACGACGGCCAGCGTGTCGTGCGGGTATTGCGTCCGAAGCCTTTCAATCTCGGAGACCATCCTCTGCTGCACTTCCACCAGGAGTTCCCCGTTTGGGGGCCTGGTTCCGGTGCGAAAGGCGTTGTAACAACGCCACAGGGGGTCGCCGGCCAGACTTTGCAGCTCCAGCCCGGTCCAGTCGCCGATTTCGACCTCGGATAGACTTTGGCTGGTGTGGATCTCCAGCCCCAAACGTCCGGCCAGGGGGAGCGCGGTTTCAAAGGTGCGCTCAAGAGGGCTGCAGTAGACGGCGTCGATGGATATCCGGCCGAGCCGTTCGGCCAGCATTTCGGCCTGGGCTTTTCCTTCCTCGTTCAGGTGCACGCCCGGCATTGTTCCGGCTAAACGCTTTCCAACGAAAGGATTGGCTGCATGTCTGATCAAGAGAATAACGGACATAAACTCGGCTCCTCAATCCCTCGGGTTGCCCGGAGATATTGTCCTAATCGACGAGGGCAGTTGCGGCCCGGCTGGATCAAAGGTTTTTCCTGACGCTTAATTGAAAAACCGTTCCACCTCCCGTCCCCCGCTCCACCCGAACTTCGCCTTTGTGCAGTTCCATTATTTCTTTTACTATTGCGAGCCCCAGGCCCGTGCCCTCTATCTCGTCCGATGCGCACTGGCGCTGAAACAGATTGAATATTTCACTGCTTTTTTGGGCCTGGATGCCGGCCCCATCGTCGCTTACCGTGAAATGATGGAAATTCCCCGAATCCCTATAGCCGATTTCAATAGCAGTCAGCCCGTCGCCTCCATACTTGATGGCATTGTCGATCAGATTTCTAAAAACCCTGAGGATGGAAATCTTATCGGCGCGCACGAGCGGGACGTCCATGGGCTCGAACAGGTTTATCCGGCGCACTCTCAGTCTCGCCGAAAACTCTTCCCTCAACATGCGGAAGACTTCCTCCATATTTATAGCCTCTATTTTCAGCGGGGTTTCCTTTGTCGATATGAACAGATTGATAGCATCAACCAGGGAGGCCACATGCTCCGACGCCTTCATTATCTGCTCGCAAAAGCCAGCCCCTTTCTCGCTGAGGGTCCCAGCGAAGTTTTTCTGCAAAAGTCTGGCAAGCCCATAGATTCCAATAGAAGGGCTTTTCAGGTCATGGGCAACGGAGTAAGCAAATATCTTCAGTTTTTCGGAGCTTGTCCGGAGTTCTTCAGCGATCCGGCTTCGCTCGGCAACTTCTTTTTCAAGCCTGCTGTTCGCCTCGGCCAGCGCGGCGGTCCTTCTCTCCACCCGCACCTCGAGTTCGTCATGCGCTTTTTGCAGCGCCTCCCCTGCCCGTTTGCGGTCGGTTATGTCCAGTGTTACCCCGACCAGGCCTGAAACATTGCCTTCCGAGTCCCTGAAAATTCCCTTCGTTATAATGACATCATGACCCTGCCCGTCCGGGTAAGTCAGTCTTGTCTCGTACATCTTTTCACCGGGACGCTCGAAAAGCTCGGAGTCATGCTGTTCGTATCGCGCGGCAAGCTCTTTCGGAAAAAGATCAAGCGCCGATTTCCCGATGATATCGTTTCTGCCCATCCCCATGCGACGCTCGAATGCCTCGTTGCATCCCAGATATTTTCCATCTTTATCTTTGAAAAAAATCGGGTTCGGAATAGTGTCGATCAAAGTCTGCAGGAACCTGAGCTGGTCCAGCAGGGTCTTCTCTATTTCATGGCGGTCCCTGGCAACCGACTCCAGTTCCGACACCTTGGCGCGCAGCGCCCTGATTTCAGCCTCCAGTTCGACTTCCCGATTCTCATCAGGCATCAGCAGTCTCCTCATTGCCGTCACGGCAAGAACTCAAGCGGCCCGCATCCGGGCATCGGCGGGCCTCCGCCCGGCAACCCCGCGCAGCGCGGGGCGTAAAAAGCACTTTCCCGGCGTCAGGTGCCCCGGACTCAACCTGTCAGCTTTGCTGATAATGCTGCAGGAGGTAGCGATAGATCTCTTTTCCTATCTCCATCCCGGTTTCGATGATCTCGGGACCATATTGCCGGCCGGTTGGAGTCCTGAAAGTCTCGATGATGCGAAGGGGCCCGGATATTCCCCAGGGGAATTTTTCGATGAGGTCCCTGGGGCTGAGTTCCTGATGGTCCATCATGTGCCAAAGTGTGTGCGTGAATGTGTCAGCACCCCATCTGAACTTGTCGGCGTCATACAGACAGTCGCTTATGAGTTGGACCCATTGGCGTCCGTCTGAAACCACAGGCCCGAATGCCTCATGGTTTTTTATTGCATTGCTTATGCAGGCGATTTCGTTTTTGCTGAGGGAGAAGGAGCGCAGTATCCTTTCGGACTCCAGGGCGCCGCACTCCGCGTGGTTTGGTTCGTTGCGGCGGATGTCGTGCAGAAGGCCCGCGTATATCGCGATGACCATGAGCCGCTCGACGGCAATTGGTTTCATCCGGTCGCTGTCCGTTTCGATATGAATGAGAGCGGCGCAGTCGATGCTCACTCGAGTACTGTGGTAAATGCCGTGGCCGAGTTCTTCGTGGTAACAGGGCTCAACCATCGCCCGGAGGTGCACGACACCCGGCGAGTTATAAAAAAGCCTTTTGGCAATGGCAATAGGGGCCATGAATCGGGTGTAAAACTCGGGGAGGGGGTGTTTTGAGGCAATTCGTTCCGCTTCCCGTTGCAATTTGTAAATGACTTCCTTCATGCGTTATCACCGCACCTCGTACAGAGTGAAGCCCAACCCCTCCGCCCCCCCCTGGGTCCCCGCCAGGGCGCCTCCGCGCCGGGGTTGAGAGGCAACCTTGCGATAGCGACGTTCTTTTGCCGGCAACATGTTACAGCAGGCCGAATTTTTCCGCAATAAGCCGCCTGAATCTGGGAGTGTACAACAGCTCGAAAGTTTCCTCCTTTCCGGGAAAAAGCAGCATTGCCTGTTCCCGGACCGCCTGAACGACTCGGCGCGCCTCATCTATGGACATGGGCGACTGGGCGATAAGGGCATGAGCGAAATCGACAAGCCGCCTGAGATGCCTGATTCGTTTGTTTTCTTCCATGATTTCAGCTTGGGTGTATTTACTTATATGTTCGCTGTTTTCCATCTTTATGGCTTTCCTCTGCCTGTGAGCTCATTCAATCCACCCCGAGATTTTAAGTATAACCTGTTAGTCCATGCCGGAAGATAAGCGGCAATTCCGATTCAAATTGCGCTCAGTCCCTATAATGGTTATGATTAAGCGCTGGAGGAAAGCTCCGATAGCTGCTTTATGCGCGCTCATCCTCGCGACCGGCTGGTTTACGTCCGGCAGGGCTGTTTTGCGCCCCGGCGGAGTTCAGTACGGATCTCAGGTATTTCGGATGGATGCCGGCGCCATGAATCCAGACCGCTTATGCTAAAATTCTTCCTCTCCGTCGGCTAAAATGCATAAGAGCAAAATCTTGTGTGGTTAATAAATCATCATACGAGGACCAGAAGGGAGACTTCAATGGCACCGGTGGAAATCAAGAAAGACATTTACTGGGTCGGCGCCCTGGATTGGAACATTCGCGACTTTCACGGCTATTCCACTCCTAAGGGAACGTCTTATAACGCTTATCTTGTAATAGACGAAAAAATTGCGCTCTTCGATACTGTCAAGAAGCCCTTCAAGAATAACCTGATCGAACGCATAAGCGAGATAATCGACCCCAGCCGCATCGACTACCTGGTGGTAAATCACGTCGAGATGGACCATTCCGGCTCAGTGCCGGACATTGTGGAGCTGATCCGACCCGAGAAGGTCGTCTGCTCCCCAATGGGGAAAAAGGCCCTCATAGACCACTACAACCGCGAGGACTGGCCATTCCATGTCGTCGAAACGGGCCATACGCTCAAACTGGGCAAAAAGACGGTCAGTTTTCTCGAAACCCGCATGCTCCACTGGCCGGACAGCATGATGTCCTATATACCGGAAGACAAGCTGCTGCTCTCAAGCGACGGTTTCGGCCAGCACTGGGCCGCCAGCCAGAGGTTCGACGACGAAGTCGAGGCCGCGGAACTCTATGGCCACGCTGCCAAGTACTACGCAAATATCCTGCTGCTCTTTTCCCCCCTCGTTCAAAAACTGATCGCAAAGGTTGCGGATATGGGGATCGACATCGATATGATAGCCCCCGATCACGGCCTTATCTGGCGAAAAGACCCCGGAGGTATAATCCAGGCCTATCAGAGGTGGAGCAGGCAGGAGAGTCGCGCAAAAGCCCTCGTAATCTACGATACGATGTGGCAGGCAACCGAGATGATGGCCAATGCAATTGGCGAGGGGCTCAAAGGGGAAGGCATCGACTTCAAACTTCTCAATTTGAAACTGAATCACCGAAGCGACATAATGGCCGAGATGCTCGACACGAGGGCGCTCGTTCTGGGTTCCCCTACGATAAACAACGGAATCATGCCCATAATGGCCGACCTTCTGAGCTACATGAAAGGCCTGCGGCCGACCGGCAAAGTCGGGGCTGCCTTCGGCTCCTATGGCTGGAGCGGCGAGGCGGTCAAGATCATTTCGGAAGCCATGCGGGAAATGAATATCAATCTTGTGAGCGATGGGGTCCGCGTCAAGTATTCTCCCCGAAAAGAGGACCTGGAGAAGTGCTTTGAACTGGGCCGCCAGGTCGCTCGAGCAGCTTTGGCAGTCGATGCCGTCCCATTGGGGGCGCAGGCCGGGACCTAGGGAGTTTCCGTCAGGAAAGCCGTGAACTCCACGTTCCGCGAGGCGGGTTTGAAGTCCCCCTTTTCTAAAGGCGGATTCGAGGGGGATTTTTTAAGGCTGCTTACTTACTATCCCAACATACCCCCCTGCCCCCTTTAGGGGGGAATTCAGCCCTGGTCTTCAGCTTGAGTCGGGAGTTTCCGGATGGAAGCGGACGACTGATAATATCTTCAGGATTACTCTGCCGATGCCGATTCAATCCGCCACTCCAGGACTTTCTTTCGTCCCCGGGGATGTCCTCTCGGTCATGGAAACGATCCACAATGCGGGGTTCGGCGTGTGGGTCGTCGGCGGCGCCCTGCGGGACCTTCTTCTGGGGATCGAGCCAAAGGATTGGGACCTTGCCACAAGCGCGAGCACCGGGGAAATCATCTCTATTTTTCCCAGAGTCGTCCCGGTGGGAATCCGCCACGGGACGGTGCAGGTGCACACGCGCACCCGCGATATAGAAGTGACAAGCTTCGAGCCTCCGGGTGAAGCCGGAATATTGAAAGACCTCGGGCGGCGCGATTTCACGATTAATTCGCTTGCGCTCTCATATCCGGACGGCGTCCTTATCGACCCGAACGGCGGCCGCGAAGATTTGAAGGCCGGTCTGGTTCGCGCGGTCGCAAATCCAGGGGCCAGATTTTCCGAAGACCCGCTGAGGATCGTTCGAGCTGCCCGAATATGTGCGGTTTACGGCTTGAAAACCGACGACGCCACCTTCGACGCAATGCGGCAGAGGGCTGGAGAGCTGGAAAGCGTTTCGGGCGAGCGGGTGCGCGATGAGATTCTGAAGATATTGCTGGCCGGGGACACATCGGCGGCCTTCGATCTGCTGAAAAACATCGGGGCGCTAGGTAAGCTGCTTCCAGGCCTGAGGGCGCACGATCGGGTCGAAACCCGCAAATCAACGGACGTAAGTATCTATGAGCATACTCTTTGTTGTGTCCTGAACTGTCCAAAGCGGGTGCGGATCAGGCTGGCCGCTCTTTTTCACATTGCGGCCCCTCCAGCCGCGCAGACCGCCGGAGGCGCCCGCCCGGTGGATTTCCGAGGCGCAAGCGCCCTGGCGGCCACGCAGACAATGAAGACATGGAATATGTCCAATAGAAGCATAGATGAAGTTTCCTCGCTCATTTCGCACCAGCTTCCACCCGAGGCCCTATCATGGAGCGACGTCCGGATCAGGAGATTCATAACCGGGGTCCGGCCCGAGCTTCTGGACGACTTCCTGGCGCTTGCCGAAGCCGAAATACTCTGCGCGAAAGGCCCGGGACCTTCTGATAAAACCGCGGCCGCCGAGCCTGGGGATTCAAACGAGTGGGTCGAGCATGCCGGTTGGTCTGGGCGCATCGAGGCCAAGCAAAGCCTGATCGAGGGGATAAATCAGCTTGGGGCCAGGATCCGAATGCAGCTCGAAAGGATTTCGGCCATGAGCGTGCGTGAGCTTGCATTGAGCGGGAATGACATCATGAAGGTCCTCGATCTTCCGCCGGGGCCGCAGGTTGGGAAGGTCCTCAACCAACTGTTCGAGATGGTCCTGGAGGACCCCGAACTAAATACCCGCGAGAGTCTTGCCCGCATAGTCGAGGCAAGGTTCAAACCCGTGAGCGGGTGAACCGGTTCTACTCGATCTTCATCCAGGATGGGGCCAAAAGAACAGCCGGCTCAACATCGATGTGCTGAACCGGCTGCTCGTTTTATTATAAAAAAACTAATCGAAGAGGGCGAAAACTACGCCGGCTTTTGGACAAGGGGGCCGCCTACCGGCAGCACATTCTTGCCGAAAACCTGCAAAAAGATCACATGGGCCATCATATACCACGCCAGGAGCGCGCAAACGACCAGATCCCAGGCGGTAATGATCAACAGATTTTTCATACCGGCCAAAAAGACCAGATCAAGACCTATAAAGCCCAGCAGAAGTGTGAGGAAGGTAAGCATCATGGCGGTGTGGACCGCAAAGGAAGCGATCCACATGATTGCCGTATAGAATGTGAACCCCAGGAGAAATAATCCGAGATCGGTTGCGGAAATCTTGAGATGATCCCCTATAAAACTACCTGGCGCATGCTGGAGATCCATAATCAGGAAAATAGCTGCCAGGGCGAGCCAGAAAGCTCCATAAGAAACGAAGGCGCTGTAGCCGAAATTGTTCCCGGCCTTAAATTCCTGAAACCCTGCGATGAGCTGCGCGCCACCGCCAAACGCCAAAGCGGTGCAAAAAACAATCCCGGTCCCGCACCAGCCGAGGTTATGAAACTGAAGTAAAAGCGTGGTCATACCAAAGCCTGCCAAGCCGACGACTGCCGGATTTCCTTGTGCTTGTCCTGCCATAGCAAACTCCCCCTCATAAATGAATGCGTTGAGTTCATAAGAAGCAAATTTTCAATCATGAATACAGAACCTAACTCAGCCGCGCAAATGATCGATGCGCCAGGAAAGCCACCACCTCCTTCCCCCTTTGAATAAAGAACCAAAGGCTTTGAGAAAAAAGAGTATCAGGATGAATTTAGAGTGTTAGCTCGAAGATCAGCGAAGAGAGCCGGAATAGAAGTCGTACTCGTAGACTGAAGACAACTTTGGAAAAAAGAAGCCCTAATATAATAAGTAATTCTTTGGCCTTTTCCACTGTACAAAATCCCTATTGCATAAAACCCTTACGGTGTCAAGAAAATCGGCAATATGGGACCAAGGTTTTCTCACCCACTGGGAGGGCTGTGCCGAAGATATATTTTGAGCTCCGCGTGCAATCTGCTCCGGTTTGTGTCGCCAAAATACAACCCCAACCCGATCCAGGCGTGCAACCCCCATGTCCAGGCCCTGGTTCCGTACCACTTTTCACAGCCAGTTCGAAGGATTATCTTTTATTTACGGAGTATTGTTAAATCCGAACGTGAACCTTGGGTTTGCACCAAAAGGAGTACATACATGATCGAAGATGTATTTGAAAAAATCGGCGACCATATGGCGGAAAAAGAAGGTTACATCGGTTTGAGGGGAATGCAGGCTGTTCAGAGGTATCTTATCGACAAATACGGATGGGAACCCGATCAGGTACGGAAACTAAGCCCCGAAGACCTGCATCTGCTATTGGCCGGTTACGCTGAAAAACCTACAACTGCATGGAACTAGCGGAGCGTCAATTAAGTTGTGAGGGGTGCAGACGCACAATCCGTCATTCCGGCGCAAGCCGGGATCTAGTGTATTTTCGGCCAGTTAAGATCAATGGACCCCGGCTTCGCCGGGGTGACGATCACTTGCCATGACATTGAAACTTTGTTGACAATCCGCTAGATGTCCTCGAGGGTATCCAGCAGAAGCTGTACGGTATCGGCGAGCACCTCATCATCGGTGACCAGCGGAAGCATGAGATAAACGGTCGCGTCGAGCGGCCTTACCAGGACCTTCTTTTTCATCATGGCCCTGCAGAGGCGTTGGGCGCGGTTTGCCCCGGTTTCGCCATCTTTTTCGCTCAAATCGAATGCGCCGATCATTCCAAGGCAGCGGACTTTCGTTACGCCGGCAAGGCCCTTGAAGGCCTCGAATCGGGCGGCAAGGGCCTTGCCCAGCCGATCGGCCCTCTCCACTATCCTTTCTTCCCTGTATATATTCAGGCACTCGATCGCGGCGGCGGCCGCAATGGGATTTCCGGCAAAAGTGTGGCCGTGGTAGAAAGTGTGGTCCTCGGGCTCATCGGAAAAAGTATTGAAGATTTCTTCTTTCACCACGGCGGCGCTCATTGGAAGATAGCCGCCTGTGAGACTCTTGCCGACGCAGACGATATCCGGGTCGATGCCCGCGTGCTCAAATGCGAACATCCTGCCAGTGCGTCCAAAACCCATGGCGATCTCGTCCACAATGAGCAGGACCCGGTTTTGCCTGCAAAGCTCACCCAATTTTCGGAGGTATTTGGCAGGATACATCTTCATTCCGGCCGCCCCCTGGCACAATGGCTCGACAATTACGGCCGTAAGCTCGCTTGCGTTTTCCTCGAAGGTGCGTTCCATGGCAGAGAAGCACTCAAGGCCGCAGGTCTCGGGAGTGGCGTCAGGAAGGCACGCGAAGCAGTCAGGCGTTTTCACCTTGTGGACCGGGAACAGCAGCGGCCGGTAAGCGGTGTGGAAAGCCGGCAGGTAGCCAACGGCCATCGCCCCGATCGTATCGCCGTGATAGGCGTCTTCGAAGGCGGCGAACCGGCAGCGTCCGTTTTCCCCTATATTGTGCCGGTATTGAACGGCAACCCTCAGGGCGGCCTCCACCGCGCTGGCCCCGTCGCTCGCGAAAAGCACTCTTCTGCCTCTGTCGGGGAAGGTCCCCAGAAGGCTGTAAGCCAGCTCGGCCGCGCCGGGGTGCGTAAGGTTGCCCAGAATGCAGTGCTGGAGTTCCCCGGCCTGACGAAGGATCGCCCCGATGAGCCTCGGATGGCTGTGGCCGAGGTTGCAGGCCCACCAGGAAGAGATTGCGTCCAGGTACCGGTTGCCGTCGGTGTCGAAAAGGTACACCCCCTCGCCCCTGGCGATGACGGGAAAACCGTCCCTCACGGCCGAGTGCCGGGTGTAGGGATGCCAGACACTCGCCTGATCAAGTTTTCGATAGTATTGCGTTGCGTTATTCATAATCATATTCGGTCCAGTGTATCAATTCCATTTAAGCGGCAGGAGTTTCGCCGTACGGTCTCTAAAAATTTGAGGAGTAATACGGTTTTCAGCTAATCCGGACATATGCTCGATGCGCCCCAGCACTTTTGCTTTGCCCATCCGGGCGATTGTTTCAATGTTGTCTTTCTCGATTTCTCCAAACCCGGCGTTGGTAGTTTCACAAAATATTATCCCGTGCAGCCTCAGGTTAGATCGCTCGAGTTCCCGGATGGAGAGCAGCACATGGTTTATGGCGCCAAGGCCGGGTCGGGACACCAGGATAACCGGAAGCTTCAGCATCGCTATAAGATCGACCATCGT
>Ga0187882_1001835_pt1 | contig 20594 bp, 11 predicted proteins | sample June2016WEW_19_1_3_FD_132991 | JGI IMG/M metagenome (GOLD analysis project Ga0187882, IMG submission 132991) | Peatland microbial communities from SPRUCE experiment site at the Marcell Experimental Forest, Minnesota, USA - June2016WEW_19_150 | ecosystem: Environmental > Terrestrial > Soil >... | reverse complement strand
TACGTTTAAAATTCGTTTCCCTGCTTTTTCAGCCTCTCCTTTTATTAGCTTGCCTGACTTCTCCCAGCCAACTATTCTGTGTCTTCCTATTGCTTCATCATAATCAGATAAAGCATTATCTACCTTATTTGAGAAGTCATAAGTAAATCTCTGCGTAACGTCTCCTGTTTTTATGGTCTTTCCTGTAGAGTCTTTCGTTGAGCGATGAAATAACCCCTCAACTTTATCAATCCCTAATTTATCCGTTACTTTATTATAATCACTAACAAAAGACTTTTTTAAGTCATAAGATTTCGCATGAGCCTTACCTAAGGCGGTAATCACTAACTTGTAAATCAGTTGAGCATGACTACTGTTTGAGTCGTTTAATGCCATAAGATTTTTCTGTAAGGCACCTGACAAACCTGAAAATCCTTCAATTTTCTTCTCCGATAGATTCTCGACACCATATTTATCTCCTAATTCATCACTTAGCTCACTCATTCGTGCTCTTATCGAAGGTAGAACTCGACTACTCTGGTTAGCTATCCCTTGGAGCTTTCTTAGTCTCTTTGCTTCGGGACTATTTGAGTTTTTACCAGCCTCTTTTAATTCGTCTTTGTTTAATAACCAATTAGTATCAGGACTGGCTAATTCAGAATAAGCCTCATGCCTCAGCTCTAAATCGCCTATCGTGTCCCTAGAGACATTAGTCATTGGCTTTGAAGCATCCCAACGAGCCATATCTCTTTCATGCAAGTCTAAAATTTTACCAATAGATCGAGAGTTTATATCTTGAAAATCCCTTATTTTTGCCTCTATCTTATTTCTCTGATTTGTAAGAATGGTTTTTTCTTTAGGATTTGCTGTTTTTAAATTCTCGTCGATAGCCTTCCTTTGTTGATAAAAAGACTCAAGCCTATTCTGTATTTCGCCAGAGGCTGTGCTTTTATTGTAACCACCGATTAGCTTTCCGTTTTCGCTAGCTATTAACTCTTTCAAATCCGCTTTAGGATTTAAAGACTTAGAATTTACTATTTTATAGTAGTCGTCACAAATACTCATGAGCAATACGTTATTAAACTGTCTATTAATGTATTATCTTTGCCATCCTTACCACTTAACATAGTTTTTCTTTCTTCATACGACATTTTGGCTCTTTCAGAAACATAAGCTACTGTCTTTCCATTCATTTCGTAATGACCGAGAACTAAGTCTTTGTCAGGCATGTTTTTATTAATCTCTAATATTTTACTTAAAGCTTCGCCCAAAGATACAGATTTTGGTAGAATATTAATACCATCAGGATTATAATTTTTCAAGTCTAATGATTTTTCTAAAACATCAGATAATGTCTCAGGGTTTGAGTACAAAGGTTCTGACTCTAAACTATAATTATCCTTATAGGCGTCTGCTACGTTATACAAGTCTTCTAAAGTATCGGTTAGCCTAGACTTTTTCATTCCGGGGATTATACTTGAAATATAATCAAAGAAATCCTTAAATCCTTGTTTGATTTTTTCTATGAAGGTTGTAGGTTTATCTACCGACTCCATTTTTTCTAAAAGTCCTTTTACACCTTCATCAGTAACAGACTCTGCCATAAATTCATTAAAGTCAGCAAAAGGAAGCAAAGCGGTCTCTTTTCCTGAGAAATACCTCGTCTCACCACTTTTATATTCTTCCAATTTCTTAATTAAATCAGGTAGTAGTTTTCGGTCTTCTTCAGATAAGGTGTTTTGAAGTTCTTTAAATGTATCTTTTAATCTATCAAGGTGTTCGGATGCGACATTATTGTTTTCCGCCCAACTGGTCAGGGCGTGAATCATCTCATGCAAGATTGTTTTATGTAGCTCTTGGTCGCTTCCGCATTTATCGGTATTTATTCTTATTGAGCCATTCCTGTATTCGCCACGCGAACGAATTGAGTCATTTTTAATGGTTACATCTTTAAGAATATCTAAGTCTTTAAAGAAATTTATCAATCCCTTGTAATACTCATTTGTATTGTTGCTTTTCAACATTGAATCTAAAACAGAACCGACTTTTTGTTCGTGTTCAGATAGCCCTATTGTTTTAGCTTCTGTGCTTGCTGTTTTTAAGGTATAATCAGCAGGGATATTTGCTTCTTCACTATAAAAATTATTTTCCTTGAGATTATCATTGACTCTAACAAAAGTGTACTTTTTAATCGGTATCATCCCACTTTTAGTTTCTTCAAACTCAGTAATATCACCTTCTTTTGAGTATAAATGACCTTCTTCTTTACTATTAACAAAAGTAACGTATTTTTTATTTTCCAGGTCATAATCCCTAGAAGAGAAACTTAATGGAGCATCCTTATCCCCTATTAATTTGAAACCTCTTTTAGAATCAGTCGATATAGTTGTAAGATCATCTGAATGATTAAGATTATATATCTTCTCGAAGTCACTTCCAAGCAAAGTTTTTAGTTGATAGTTATTGCCTTCTGTTGCAGCTCTAAAGTTTAAGTATCTGTCGTTTGTTGCTAGTACAGAATAAGGGATATGTCTGTACATTCCATCATAATCGAAAACTTTACCATTTGTTATACTGTAGTCTATCATACTCCTTAAAAATGCCTTCCCTTCTTCAGTCTGAGATAATTTAAACATCTCAGCCGTCATCATATTGTTAAATGTCTGGCTAGTCTCTGTGCCTGTAGCGAGATGGAAACCTTCAATTACCTTTCCGTCTTTAGACATTACCGGCTCTAGTGAAGCCATAACATTAGGGTCTATTTTATTAAGAGGGTGTTCTTTATCTAAAGCGTCTTCATAAGCTTTCTTAAGCTCAAGAAACGAGTTTGTTTTTCTTAAGTTAACGTCATCACCAAAAGCATGCTGAAGCAAGTAGAGTTTTATCCCGTCAGATATTTGCTTAGATACAACTTTATCTTTCGTTCCGAACTTAGCATAAGAAGTTACATTATTAAGGATTTTTTGAAAATCCTGACTATTGGAGAAGTTAAAATTCTCAACAAAGTCATTATGCCTTTTAAGTCCGTATTCAACACTTGAAGCAACAACGCTGTTTTCAAAAGCTTTCTTAACTCCTTTGAACACACCTTCTTTTATTATATCATTGTATTCTTTCTCCATCAGTGCTGACTCAGCCATTTCAACGGGTGCGCCCGATGAATTTAAAGAGGCGAACTTGTTTAATTTACTTATCTCTTGACCATACTTTTCGCATTGGTCAAACTGCTGCACGGCAGCCATATACTCATCGCCATTTGGATGGTAATTCTGCGAATCTTTATTTTCGATTGAAGACTTAATATTCTCATCAGTTAAAACCGAACCATCATAAGTTTTACTTAAAATTTTACCTTCTTTCTGCCCATATTTTCTTTCCATATATTCAAGAGCTGAATACCTTGAGCTATTATTTCTAACATCAAGATATTCTTGAACGGCAGGATGATTAAGGAATAGTGTTCTCGACTCAGGATTCATATTTACAGCAGTCAAATATGTCAGGGCGTTGAATCTGTCTTGAGTAATCGCCAACGTTCTCATATTGCCCTTCTTTTCATCGTCCAGCGCAACACAATCTATATCTTTTGCTCTTTCTACAGATTCATTACTAAGGCATATTTTACCGCCTGATTTATGCCCACCTATAACTACCGGTATTTGATTCTTTTTAGTTATTTCAATTCCACCTGTCTTAGTGAGTATAGAAAACAAAGAAGAAACGTTAGCAAATGTAGCAATAGCTGATTTTCTTGACGCTCCGTCTTCTATGTTTTTATCATCATGTAATGGTGACAGGTAGCTGATTCTTTTTCCCGAGATTAAATCTTTGAGTTTTGAAGCAGTCTTATCTAAACCTCCATAGTCAAGTGGTTTTTCAATAAATTTTCTTGCGTCAGGATTTGCGTGTGCGGAAAGATAACAATCCATTAAGTCGTTCTGAGTTTTCTTATCTCCTGAGCTATCAACAACAACTTTTTTCCCTTCGTTTGTTTCTACGACTTTTGAGTTTTTAAGAAACGTATATAACTGGTCAAAATCAGAGTCCATACCCATTTGGTGAAATAAGTTTGAAGAAACATGCATCGTATTATTATCCTTCGGAACCAAACCTACTACTTTTACGCCTGCGGATAACTGTGGACCTGAATTGGGGATTCTATTTACAAAAATGGTTAATAACTCAGGATCTATATCTGCTACACTAATATTCTCATCAAAAGGATTGGGTATTATAACTTCATTATCACCTAATTTAATAACCCCGTTCTCCAAAGTAGCAAGTTTTGTTGGTCTTACCGCTTCAGATGTTTTTATCTCCCCTAATTCGGACGCGGGCGAAACAACATAAGTACGTCCATTCATAGGATAGTTAACTACTTGATTCCTTACGACACTGCTTATAACTTGCATTATCTTGTCGGAATTTGTTGAAAACATTAGTGATTTTAAGTCATTATTTCTTATAAAATCCTGTAGTTGAATATCCCAGTTTCCATCAAAACTTTCTGTAAGTAGCATGTTTTTTAAATGAGAAGCACCACTTTCACTCAACATAAAAGATCCGTCTTCGTAAGTACCCAGCTCTGCAACTAATTTATTAAAATTAGCATCATACATCTGCCTTACGAGGTCATTATGTGTTTGCATGAGCTGCTCTCCAGTCATTGTTTTTTCCTTATAAACAAAATTCTCTAAGTGGTAAAATCCATCTAAAAAATTACGTTGTAACTGAGTAACCCTAGAAACTTCATCACCACCATTGCCGGCTTTTAATACTGTGCCTAACCCATCTCTACTTATTTCGTAAGGATTGAGTGTTTTTGGTTCTACAAACTCACCATCTTTGAACGCAGTATGAATTTCAGCATTACTCATTTTTACTGCTGATGCAAACTCCATCCTATCAATATCATTACCCTCCATATATTTTCTTAAAGGATCCAATGCTGTACCTTCCGTATGCCAAGGAACAAGCCACCCGTCTGAATTTTTAATATTGGTAAATTGTCTTTTATCTCCGACAACCTCCATGCCCATATATAATTGTTTCATTGGAGTATACACTTGATTATCGAACTCCTTGCCTACACCTGCTTCAACACAAGCTGCTTTTAATGATTTATAACTATAGTCGGGATTTTCTTTAATATGGTCGCGAACCGTTGTGTATAGAGTCGGAGAAACATCGCCTACTCTGCATAACTCATGCAGGCCTTCTTCAAGCGTAACACGTCCATGCCCATCTGTTGATTTAAAAATCTCACCCTGATTCTCGGCCGGAATGTCTTTCACTACCATTACCCTAACCGTTGGCTTAAACGACTCACCGCCTCTGTCTGATGGTGATTGATAATTTTTTAACCTTGCGTCAGCTTGTGTATGAACATTTTTATAAACTATATCGGCAATCCCAGACTTTTCTCCTGTTTTTGTTGCTGCCATAGCAAGATTTCTCATTAATCCTGCATCCTTACTCGTAACGACATCAGACAAATCATTCATAATAGATTGCCTGATATCTGCATTGAAAACCATGTGTCTTGCTACAAAATCGGATGAAAACTCATTAATCAAATCTTGATTTCGAGATGTGTATTTACGCTCCAACATGCCTCTAAAAGCACTCTTATTTGCTAAGTATCCATCATCTACTTTGTTAACAAAATTTAACTTCTCTAGGTGGCTTTTAAAGTCTTCTATCGCATTGTCAACATGCTTATTAAATTCCATTCTGATGGCATCCTCCATTGCGGCTTGATGCTTATCGGTAAATGTTAGTCCGTTATGATTGACAACTCTTTCGCCTTCATATGTGACATCGTTAAGTTCAGGGATAGAAAGAAAGAATAATCTTTTCTTTGCGTCGTTATATTCTTTTGAGTTCTTATCGCCAGCTTTGATAATCTCCCGAGCTTTTAGCATTCTATCTATTTCGGGCTTTACAATATGATTAAACATTGTGTTTTTTGTCTCATCGCTTAATAAATGAGTATCTTTGTCGACGTAATACCCTTCGTCAATAGGAAGACTTAAAACACTATGTGTTCTAGCTCCAGAGTTTGATGGAAGCATGAAGTTTAACCTATTCGCTGATTTATCTTCACCCTTACCCGGCTTATCAGACAAGAAAAGGGTCATTTTCATCATAAGTCTCTCTCGTGGATTCAGGTCAGACATTTCTTTTTTGCCCGCTGACCTATCGGATTCCATCACAAAAGGAGCGAGAGCCAACATAAATTTCTCAACCCTTTTAATGTCTTTTCTGTTTTGGAGTGCAGTTATAATTCCAGTTCTTGCACTTTCGGGGAGGTTTATCAGCTTAGAAAGCAGGCCGTCTGGATTTTCAGGGTCAAAGGATTTCAACCCCGACACAACCTTATCAATAAAAGATGGTCTTATCCTAGAAGCCATGCTTTTACCTCCTGATTTAAAAGAGGTATCCATTGACTCGTTAGTGTATTTTATAATCAAATTAGCTAGGTCGTCAAAAGATTTGTCATTTAAAGCATTTGAAATAGAAACTTTTCCGTTTTTTTTGTAATAATCTTTTATCTTATCAAATAAAGGAATCACCAGCCCTTTAAAAGTTTCATCTTCACACAAAGGTAGTTGAAGATTAATCCCTAATTGTCTAAATGCGAATTGAACATCTTCTCCAGAAGCATTTTCTTTGGGCAGGTCTTTTATTATTGGAACTATTCTTTGTCCATTATCAATAGTCGAAACAGCTTGAAAACCTCTCTCAAAAATCTGCTTAACGGCAGTTATAGATTCAAACCTATTCGCCTTCATCTTTATTGGCTTTAAGGCTCCACCTATCATCTTAAGATAAGCAGATATTGGATTTGTAGATGCTAGGCTTGTTGTATTTAAGAATAATTGTTTTTGAGTCTCAGTGGCGTTTCTTAAATTCTCAGCTAATTGTTTTGCCCAATCATATCCACTATTTTCTAACGAGACAATAGCTTCGTTAATGTTTTTACAATATTTACCTACCAATACGCCTTGGGCCATGTGTAGAATTTTTATCGGCTCTTCCGTGTTTTCAATGCCAAGAGCGGAGCAGTATTTATCCTCAATGCCATTTTTAATATTTAATAAAACAGGGAGAAGTCTTAAATTGGCTTTATTACTCTTAAACTCAGCTTCATTTTGATCATAAGACTTTCTTTCTGATTCATCCATTTCTGTTTCTGAAGGAATAAATCCAGTCCTAGTTAGTTTATCCATTAAGGGCTTATAAATAGAGCCCCAATTATCTATTATGGATTTAACGAGTGGGTCGTTTCGTCTTTTCGCAAGTTCGCTTCTAGTATTATTAAGCTCTTTAGCGGCTTCGCTTTGTTGGTCAAGAATAATATTCGATGTCTCAATAGCTCTGTCAAGTGGTGAAGAAATTATCTCAGGGACACTAAATCCAGAAAGAGCAATCCCTGCCTTATGTGCCTGGTCAACACCAATATCGGTAAGTTGAGCCTTGTTGCTCCTGTAATTACCTTTAGCGTTATCGCTGGTTTCTCCGTGTCTGACTATATGAATACTTCCTTTGTCGCTTTCGATACTATAATGTTCGCCTGTAACATAATCATTGCCTGTTTCTAGATATTTCTTTCTGAACTCATCATAAGCCTCTTTGTTAGTTAAATTACCGTCATCGCCCTTTTCTAGGTAATCTATCGAACCTTCTGCTTCCCATAATTTAATAAGCCCAAAGACAGTATTGTGGGTCACAACTACCGTATTGTCTTTGGCTGACTTTTTTAGTTCTTTTGTAACCTCCGTAACCCTCTTGAAAGCGTCATTAAACGACTCTCCATTATCTAACATTGATTTATCAGGATTGTTTAATACATTGCTCCTAAACTCGTCTTCGGTCTCTTTTGTCTTAGGCGTTCCTGCGAAAGAGTTAAAATCAAAAGTTTTTAATCTATCATCTGTTGTAATAGGTGATTTAGTCCAAGACTCATAAGCGTGACTTAATGCCGAAGCAGCATTTTTATTTAATCTAAAGGCTGTATTTATGATATGATTATAAAGATTTCTCATTATAGATTCATATCCATCTCCTAATAAAGGCGTAACTTTTGATTTATCAAAACCGGCAACAATGGAGTTGTATCTCTCTTCACTACTTGCGCCGTATTTGTAGTTTTCAATAGAACCTCTGATTTTGGTGCCTTTTTTTAACTCCTTGAATTTATTGTTAAGAGATTCCAATACCGGGTCTTTGTAATTACCTTTTCTATTAGGATGTTCTTTTATGAAACTTATGATATCTTCAACGCTTTTTCCTATCTCTTTTGCTAATGTATCAAGAGACTGACCCCCTTTATCAGCAAACCATGCTCGCAATCCGTGTTCCTTGGGGTTTATTCCATCATACCTTTTAAAATCAGCCGTGTCAAAAGTAGATCCGAACACCCTATCTTCCCAATCCGAACTACTAGATTGTCTGTCTTTTACGTTATTATACGCCATTTTAACCTCATCGAGAGACTTTGAATGCTGCACAACCTCATTAACCCATTCGTCTTCTCTTTGAACACCTGCTTGATCTAGGAAATCGGGATGAATCATGCCTTTCTCATCGTAAAAAGGCTCTATCACTTTTATTGATGGTGTTATTGTGTCCCCAATCTTTCCTTCTGCTTTTACTTCAGGTCTAAAGTTAAACATTGGCGTTTTATAGTATCCGTTATTTTCCTTTTCAATATTTGTTGTAACAAAATGAGAAGAATATTGTTCTTTGGAATAGTTTCTAGTAGTTCCATCGGTACCGGTTAAACTTATCTTTTTGGTATTGTATGGGATTTGAAGTTTTATGTTATCAATAGCCTCGTTAATTTCGTCCATTTTAGATGAAACATCTTTAAAAGGTATTTTTACCTCAACACCATCTTTTACTATGTGTATGATATTATTAGGCGTACCATCAGTTGTTTTTCTATCAACAAGAAAAAGATCTTGTTTTTTAGCTTTAGCTGTTTCAATCTTATCCTCTAAGGATGTCTTTGCAACACGCTCTATACTATCGGTAACAACCATGTTAGATAGTGACATTAATCTAATGGCCGCCGTGGAGTCTTTGTCTACAGCAAGTTGCTTTATATTTTCAGAAATTGTGTTTTTTAAACCTTCTCTAACTTCCGTATCTTTTATTTCATTTACCGTTAAGGTGTAAGACTCTACAGCTTCGTATTTTGTTTTTGTTTCATCGGTAGGAATAAGCACATAAGATACACCCGGAATCATTTTATCCTCGTTGATGATTTCTGGTTTTTTAGAACCGTCCACCATAAGCACTTTTTTCTTCCCGTCAATGTAAGTTCTCCCAGCCATAAGGATGTTTGGGTCGTTTTTCTCAACTATAGACTTCCAGATTTTCGTACCGTTGATGGGTTAACTTACGGTTGTGTAAACCTCAAAAGGCATTTCGTCAACATCTTTCATCGCTTCTCTTATCGGGAAAGCAGAGGCTTCTCTCCTAGAGAGATTCTCTTCACTAAAAAGTCCCGTACTTACACGAACGTCAGTAGTTCTTACTCCGGCAAATAAAGCTCCAACCTTTGTATCGCCTTTTTCATTGCGTACATAAATACCTATATATCTTGTTTGATGATTTTGCTCACCTTTTTCAGTCTTCCCGGAACCTTCTTCTTTTTTAAGAATAACCTTATCACCCTTTTTTAAATCTAATTTGACATTAGCCTTACCATCGGTATATGTATTTATTCCCCAAGGTGCGTTCCCTAGATGTTCATTTGGAGCATCATATAAAGATTCTCCATTAAGAATAGTTGGTTGAGGTTCTTTAGCTCCGAATTTCCTAAATGGCAATAATGGATTTTCGACTGGTTTTATTTCCGGAGTTACCTGACCCAGAGAAATGTTTGAAATCTTCCCGTCCACTATTGTTAAAGGAATGTCAATAACAGAAGTTCCTTTAACTTCTATACCATAAGTATTGCGAAGCATTGTAGCGTATAATCCAAGTTGAGACTGGTGCATTTGGTCTTCGCCTTTTTGATTATAATCAGGATTTGTTTCACTGTCTCGTGTTTTGAAGTCGTATATTTTAACCTCTCCAGTCTTTTTGTTAAACGCAATAACGTCAGTCGTTCCACCAACACTGGCATTTTTGCTTAAGTCATCACCGAATTGATGTAAAAACATTTCTTGAGGATACAACTTCCAGTCATTATTTGGCTTAATCTTATCCTTAATAGACTGAGCAACTTTTTTTGCTTGCTCGAACGCCTTGGTTGTGAAATTATCATTATGTTCAGACAAATCTTTTTTTCCTGAGAGATAGTCTCTTAAGAAATTATCCGTATTTACTCCTGCAATTAAGTGCTGATTTGTGGTTTGTTTTAAGCTTGCCTCGTATGTGTCGCCAGCGTCTATACGAGCCTTCTCAATTTCTTTTTGTTGTGCGGGAGTGAAATTAACACCATCAGAATCATCTCGCTCTATTATCGTTGCTTTAGCCTCTGTCTCGGCTTTGTTTACGTAAGCCTCTTTTGATTTCCTGTTGTTGTCTACAGCACTTTTCAATACAGATTCCTTAGTCTGTCCTTCAGGTATATCTTTTAGGTTACTAACCCTAAGAAAATTAACTATACTATCTCCTACTTTTGATGCATAATGCGATGTTCTATTAAGAACCTTCCTTGCCGAAATATCATCTAGCGTTTTCTCTTTTTTTGTGTTGTCGGTTATTAATTCTTTTGCAGGTTCGGGGAAGTGTTGATCTTCTAATTTATATTCCTCTTCCGTTTCGGGAGTAGACTTAAACTCCGTCGCGTCAGATGATGGCTTTGGTTTGTATTCCTTCTTATCTGTCTCATTTATCCTCTCCTGTGTTTTATCCGAATCTTCTTTTTGAGCATCAGACATGACTTTTGAGGCAGCGTTTTCTATATTTTTGGCAAAAATCTTGTTTGCAGCAATAGGGTCTTTCATTATGCCTACAATATCGGAAGAGTATCCGTCTCTTAAATGAGCATACTCCGTTGCAATATCGACGTATTTGTCTAGTCCTATGATATTTTTCTCTTTTATTCTGTCTTTTAATTCTTTAACGTTTTCGGGGTTTTGCAAATACCCTATTATATCCTGTTGTTTTGTTTCGCCAGCGTCTAAAGTTGCTACTTTCACAATAGGCTCGTTAATTTTATCTGTGATGTAGTTTTCTATCTGACTAATCCTTTTGTCTGCATACGATAAATTAGCTAGTTTTTCTACAAATGAGTTTTTAAACCCAACCGAGACCTCTGGAGGCATAGCTGAATCAACAGTCTTAATTGTTTTAGCGATTTCTTCTGCTTGTTTTTTTCTGTCTTGTATTCCCGAAACTACTGATTGTTTTAATTCTTCCGGAGTCATAGAATCGAATCCATTTACTCCATTTTTAAACCTAGCTTTTATATCATCAGCACTCAACCCTCTAGTTTTATCTAAATGGTCTATCAAGTCACTTAATCTGCCTGCTCTAGCAAAAGCGGCGGCATCGTTAGCAAACTGAGTGTTTTCTCCCGTTTCATAACCTGTAACGTCTCCATCTTGCAGGGATTGTATTTTACCTTCTTCTAAATGAGCATTCCTTACATTCTGAAAGTAATAATTTTCAAAAGAATTACCGGGAGAATTTGCTATTTTATTTAAGTCGTCAGCCGTAGCTTTTCCTGATTCGTATCTTTCTTTAAATTCCCTTTTTGCCTCCCAAGCTCCACCCCCTAAAATGACTCTTTTATACCAAGGAATGGTTGATTTTCCCTCGGCATTGTATTCTACCGGTTTTAATACAGGACCGCCTAACATGCCAAGAAGCATAGTAGATACAAAATCTTTATTATCTGAAAGAGACTCTAACGCCTTCCCCCCGATTGCTTGCATTTGTGAAATAACGCCTTCGTGAGCCCGCATATTCGTGACAGCTTGCTCATAAGATATATTTTCTCTGAGTGCATCAGCTTTCGCTCTAACATCTAAGTTAGCTTCTTGTTCTGCCCACTCTTCTTCACCACCTCTTACAGAACCAAGCCCTTTGTTTAAAGCAACCATCGTTAACCCTCCTTTGAAGGTCTTCAGCATGCCACTTGGTGTTAAAAACTGCCTGGTTTGAGTCTTTGCTGTATAAGAGCCTAATTCTCCGCCTATTCGAGAAGTCATCGCTTCGCCCGCAGCTTGAACACCGGGGATATACTTACCCCACATTATCATGTTTTCCATAGATAATAATGTCATCTCGCCTAGCATGGTATTGTTGCCAATGGTTGCTCGCAAGCGATTTTTTTCGTCCTCAGGGATTTGTATATTATTGTCTTTTATGTATTTGTCAAAATCGTTTTGTGCCTGCACCGCATCATTCCCAGCCATTCCTATACCTCCGGCTACAGCACCAATGGCTTCTTTTCCCAATCCTTTTAATATATTATCTCTTGATGCTTTTGCTAATGAAGAATAAAACACATCGGTTGGTATTTTCTGTGCGCTAGGCATTCCTTTTCTTATGGCATCTAACTCTGGGTTTACTATTGTTTTTTCAGTACCTTCAAGAGCAGCGTTCGTCGTTGATTCTATCTTGTTGGCTTCAATAATGTCTTGAGCTGCTTCCACGGAAGTAGCATAGCCGCCACTAACCAGACTCTTTGCTAAATAAGTCTCTAACGGAACGCTTGCGGCTATACCATTTAACGCACCACCCGTTGCTGCGCCTATCGCATACTGACCGGCCATAAACCCCATAGTCTCCATTGTTTGGTCAATCATACTTCCGTAGCCGCCACTAAAGAAGTTTTTTATCTTTTCCCAGTCGCTTCCTTTTGCTATATCATCAGGCGTATGCACCGGCGTTAATTCGTGAAGTTCTTCAACTCCCTGCTTTTGTGCGTTTGTAAACTGAAAACCTTGTCCTTCGTGACCAAATAAGTCAAAATGCTCATTTCCCGATCCTAACATTACCCTTACTGCTTCTTCTCCAAAATCAAGAACTGCACCTGCCGTAGCGGTTACTATTCCTCCCGCTGTTTCCAGTCCGTGTAGTGTGGCAATAACCGTCTTTGTGATACCCCATTGCTTGTCACTCCTATAGCCCTCTATTCCGCCTTCTGAGCTAATGTCATCAAAAGTGATTCCTTTGTCATAAGAAGTAATATCCTGTCCGGAGGCGAACATTCTTTTTGCTGTTTCTTTTTCAGCATCTGTCGGGCTGTCACCAAAAACATCATTCATTTTATCTTCATGTCCTTTTAAGACATCATCAGAAATGTTTGATTTGTTCTGATTTTCTTGTGAATCCTCATCGATTGCAGGGTATTCATTCCTCGTAGTTTCACCGCGTTTTTGCTCATCATTGTTTAACATTTGATTAAGCAAGTCGTATGATTCACCTATACTTCCCATTATTGTCTTTTATTTGTTAGATGTTTCTGAATATACGTCAGAAGGACCAGCCATCTGTGTTGACACATCCTGATTCATTTCCGATACAAAATGACTGATAGACACTGTTGAAAGTTGAACTATCTGATTATATTTACTTACATCTTGTTGGGTTGCTGTTCTATTTTTTATTTTAACATTGAGACTTTCCATGGTGTCAAATATAGCTCTATTAGCAACCATAACACCTGGTTCAAAAGTACCCGTTTCGGCATTATAATATGGCTGTAGTTTCATTTTTGCGTCTCCGTAGTTTACTAAATGATTTGCGTTTTTATCAGAAGCATCCTCATTTATTGTTAAGCTTCCAACACTTTCTACAGCGTTAGGCTTTGAGTGATTTTTATATGAGAGTAAATTGTTAAGGGCTTTAAAAGCCTTTGCTTTTGATTGTATGTCTTGTGGCAGATCTTTATTTTTAATGTAGTAATCTTCCCCAATCTGAACATCCCCATCACTATTAAACCGAGCTCCTGTTTTTATTACCTTCTTATAGTCGTCTTTGTCTACTAACGTCTCATCAGATTTATTGCGTAATTTAGCTCCCGACAGAAACGATTCACTTGCTTTTAGTATGCGGCCACCCTCTGTACCGCCAATAGTCAAAAATCCTAGTTTTTTATTATCTCCTAAGTAATCTAGTTGAGACATATAGTTTATCTTATCAAAACTAGGTAGCTCTTTAAGCTCTGGATGCAATTTATTAAAATTGGCTTCCATATCGTCATTGTCCTTAAAGCTACTCTTTTTTTGAGTTGACAATTTATTCATAACGTCTGCCGTAGCTAAGTTCTTAAGTACGTCATCACTATTAGGAAGCACAGACAAATCTATTTTATTACCATTTGAATCTACTACTGTTGTTTTGCCCAATAGAGTGCTCATGGTTGCACCTTTTCCGGCTATATTCTGAAGAGCCTGTTTTGCGTTATTCATGTAATCAGCAGCTTTTTGCTTTGCCTCAGAAGAAGTCAATGGAGCATCAAGAGTTGAACCATCGGGATAAATCAACTGTCCGTTATTTACAGTTACTAAAGACTTGTTATCAGGTGTTTTATAATCTGAATCAATTCCGTTTAATACGTGGTTTTGGAACTCATAAGAATTATCTTTTCTTGGTGTGTCTACATGAACTTCTGTTCCGTCAAGCCCATTACTTATTGCATTATTGTAATATTTAATCTTATCCGATCCTTTTTTTGATTTGTATATTATGGCATCGTGATGTTCTTTTTCAGCTAAAATCATTTTTTCTTTAGCTATCTCATTCGCACTGTATGTTGTCTCGTTATCGTGAGTTATACTAGATACAAGAACGTTTTTAATCATGTTTTTAGTCGCCTCTACTCCATTGTGTCTTAAATATTGCTGAACAGACGGCATCCCGCTAAATGTAGACATAGCATTATTAATCACAGAGTCAACCTGAGGCGCATTGGTGCCATTTTTTACCTTTCGTATAAAATCATTCCAATCGCCGGTTCCTAAATATTCCTGAATGCTCGTGTTCCCTTTTATCTTTTCAGCAAAATCCTGAACATCTTTTGTTGGGTCAAGCTGTTTCACCGCACGAATATTAACATCGGAAGGATTTTGTAATTGCCCGTTAGCTCCATAAACGCCAAATTTTGTATGTGGTCTTTGGACGGGATTTCCTTGTTCGTCCTCATAGAGGACATTATCACCTAGTTCTGCCATCTTTTGGGCTTCTGCTTGAAGGTTAGTGTATTTATCATACATCCCTTTATCTACAGCCCAATAAGGGTCTGAATTTTCTTTCTGGTAATAATCCTCCAAAGCTCCTTTTGCTGCTCCATAATTACCTCCAAATTGACTTACGATAGTGTTGAAATTATTTTGGACGGCGGCGAGTCGTTGTTGTTTAGTTTCTGGGTCTAACGTTCCATCATTGAGAATCTTATTATACGCGGCATTGTTCTCGTTCTGAACAGAAGCATTCTCCGCTCCGTGTAAGTCGATATTCTGTGCGAATAACTGTGGGTCTATATTTTTATAGTCTACAAGACTTTGAGGTGTGTCTAGCGTTGCAAAATTCATCTCTTTCTTTTAAAGCTAAATTTACCAATTAAAGAGCCACCGTAGGGATATTGTTGTTGTGGGATATTTACCGCAGCATAATCTTGAGGAGTAGCACCATAATTATTTACTTTACTATTTCCTTGTGCGATGTTAAATCTCGGGTCTGTTGGTGTTGTATTTGGTGACATACCCCATCCAGCCATGTTCTGACCATTAAATATAGGCTTAACGGGGGTATTTGGGTTTACTGAGGATGTAGACGCGGGCGAAGAAACGGCACTTTTCGGAGCGTTCACCACCGGAATCCAATTCGCATTACCAAATCTGTCGTTATTTCCACGACTATTCAAAAAATCAGCGTATTGACTATTGTAGTTAACTTGCTGCCCGAACTGTCCGAGGTTTTTACCTATCTGTTGGTTTTTCAACTGATTCATTTCTTCGGCATATCTATTGTCTTTATAGTTGGCTTCGATTTGTTTATTCGCTATACCGGTGTTCGCTGCTTGATTCGCGTTATAAATCTGAGCATTTTGATTTGCTTCGTTTTGGAAGCTGTTGTTCAAAATGTTGCCTGTTTGACGATTCAAGCCTAAACGTCCTTGTACTAACCCTTGAGCTATCTGACCTCTTGATGCACCGCTATTCACAAGGTCACTAGCCATATTTTGACCTTGAATCTGTCCTTGTTGAATCGCCGTCGCTCTATCGGGAGCATAATTGAGATAACCAGCTTTTTCCTGTTGCAGAGATATAGGCTCGGCATTCGTCCTTTTTATATAAGGGAGTGTGGTAGCTATCGCACTTGCAGCATCAGCTACATTAGCACCTGTTGAACTCCAAGGTTGCGCATTTGGGTTCCTTTGGAATTGAGTAGGAGTATTAGTGTCGGTTGGAGAAACTTTCGTCGCCTTGGTAGTATACGCTTGGCTTTTATCACCCCAATAATTATTACCAAAGAAATCATCAGCAGTATATCCTTTTTCTAATTGATCTTTACTTGCGGACCCTTCTATAATACCCTTGCTCGCATACATAGGAGATTGTTTATTAGAGTATTGTATATTCAAATCCCTAAGCTTAGTCTGCGTTTGTCTTAGTTGTGCGATAATGGGTTCGCTATTTTCATTTATTAATTTATTATGACCATATTTATTTAACAATTGTTGGCGACCGTCATCTAACTGCTCTGCAAGCCGATTATATTCAGCCGCCTGAGATGAAGACATTTTTACCGTTCCTTTATATGGAGCGAAATGATTTGCACTATCATACCCTTGCGATTCTATAACATAATCACTAGGTTCGTCGTTGTAGGTGTTTTGACCGTAATTTGTTTTTTGCAAGGGGTCTCCACCGTCCCAATACTTAGAAATCCCCCCGCCCATACCAAACTGTGTTTGTCCTTGTGGATTCATTTGTCCTTGTGTCTTTGGGTCTATTGTTGGATTTCTTTCGTATTGAGGCATCTGTGCGTCTATCCTGCCTGCATTACCTTGTGGTTGTTTTGGTTGAGGTAGTGAATTCTTCTTAAAGTTTTCTTGTTTATCTTTTAATCTGCCCATCTCAAGATTGTAGGATTTGAGGTCAACTTGGTTAAGATTAGCCAAGTCTTCTGTCTTCTTAACCCCGTACCGTCTGCTTATTTCTTTCGCTTTTTCAGCAAATGTCATCGGCTGCGCCATAGAATAATAATTTTAGGCAAGATAAAGATTCTTTTTTGATTAAAAAAGATTGCTAGTTGATTTTTATTTTATATCTTTGCTTTAATTAATTCATGGAAAGATGGAAAATAATACAAACGGTGGCGAAAAATATTACACGCCCAACATTTCGGAATTTCACGTGGGGTTTGAGTATGAAGAGTATATTGATGGGCGAAACAAGTTTATAAAAAAAACGATTGAATCAACAGACCTAATAGTACTGTTCGGGGATGAAACCATTTTCGACTGCATAATTGAAAATTTAAGTTTAAGTAAGATTCGCGTAAAATATCTCGACAAAGAAGATATTGAGTCGCTAGGGTTTGTGTGTACTAGAAGCAATTCTGATGGGTTTGAATTTCAAAACATTATAGATGACTACTCATTTTACGATATAGATTTTTACCCAGAAAACATGTCTGTTCTTGTAGAGTATTATTATCAACGTGAAATAACAGCAGATGTTACCGGAAACAAGAACTGCAAAACGTTGTTTTACGGCAACATAAAGAACAAATCAGAACTAAAAAGACTGTTAGTTCAATTAGGTGTTACCGAAGCTTCGCAACCGTCCAAATAAATAACTAAATAACTAAAACTATGGAAGTATCTATCACAACAAGGGACAAAAAGGTCAATGTTTTCAACAACATTTGAATTGCCCGAAGAGGACAAAGAGCTTAGTAATTATATCCAATCATTAATAGACAAGGAGAATGACGCGCGTGGTTATATACAGGGGAAGTGGATTCTTGTGCAGAAGGACATAAGCAATAAAAAAGCAGGATTTTGTTTTATAGCAAGATACGAATCAAAAATAGGAAGTGTGGTTTGTTTTAAAGAAATGTATGATTCCCATGGTAACTGCTTCGGAGAGGGATATGTAGAGATGCAATTTTTAAAAAACGCACCTAAAGAGAATATCTGTGAAATGCTTTCTATTGCAGCGAAAAAAAGAAACCTTGTTGGTCCTTTTTATTACAACGAAGAAGACGATGAATTATACAGTGATTACTTAAATATCGTTGTCTATTCAAGGGATGGGTGGTGTCTAAACCAAGAACCAAAGGAAAAGGAAAAGAAGAAATGAAATTAATATAAAACAGTAGTAAGATTATCCGACCTTTTCAATGCATAAACACATAGTCCCTCAATGTAGGGTGTAGACAGCGGGTGTTGTTTAGGCTACTGTTTTTTTTAGTAAAACAAATAATTAAACGAATGAAATTAATTGACTTTCTAAACGGCTCAATAGTAGTAAGGGATGAGGTTTATACCTTAACTCCCTTCAAAAAGCTGTACAACTCCCGAAAAGACAAAAACCTTCTTATAAAAGAGATTACGTGGGTGTGGCATATGGAGTCTTTCTTTTCAGACTTTGAAAATATTAAAGACGAATCTACACGGTCGCGAAAAATAGGTGAGTACATAGGTCTCTTGGAAGGATGGAAAGAAGACAAAACACTAAGAGAATGTCGCCTATTCTTTAGAGAGTTCGATCAAGACGACATCGTAAAACTTGCAAAAGCAAATAGAGCTATGGCAAGAAAGATGGCTGAATTTATGGATAAGGTGGATATTGTGGATGTCGACGAACTAAAGAAAATGGCAGATGCTATAAAAGTAAATTCGGGTAATATTAAAGTATTGCAAGACACAGACGAGTTATTAAGAAACAAAACCAAAGGCGATGGCAGCGAAGAAGAAAGTTTCGAAATTAAATAGGAATCTGACGAAAAACGATAAGTTAAAAATCGCCCAGCGTCTACATGACTCTGTTCAGATTTTCTCCATGTTTACTCTTGAACACTTAAGAGAAATAGAGAAAACAGGAAAAGTGAACTGTTCTTTAGATGAAAAAGACGTTATCGCGTTCTCTTGTTCTTCTACAGACAGACAAGCACTAAAATATGTTATCTCTGTTAAGGAGAGGAACGGTGGCGATGTTTCGCAACCGTCTAAAGAAGAATAATCATGAAATGTAATGCACGTGACTGCTACAGAAGGATAGTCGATTGAGAAAAAAATACACTTTCTGAAAAATAATTCGATTTTTCTATTGACTTTTAAAAAAAATATTATACCTTTGTACTGTTGATTAGTCAACTTTGTCGGGGGGCAAAAAGAAAGAATCTCTCTGTTCTGAATAAGAACAATAAAGCCTGAACCAAATTGCTCCCCGGCTTGGTTTCAGGCTTTTTAATTAGAGTTTTAAGACGGTAACTAGCCTTTTCAAAAACCGTTTCATTTCGCTAGAGAATGATAAAAACAAAGAAAAAAAACTATTAATTCAAAAAAAAGCGTATCTTTGTTTCATTAATTAACTAAATTTTACAGCAATGGCTCAGAAAAAAGTAGTACCAATGAAAAGACCGGTGCAACCAATGGTTCAACCTCCGATGGGACAACCTCAGGGTTTGCCAGCACAAATGAGAAAAGGTGGGAAATTAAAAAAAACCGGTAAGAAAAAGTAAGATTCGGGGGTTCGCCCCCGTTCTATTAAACTTAAAGCTATGGATTGGTTAATTAGTTTATTCAAAAGAAAGTATTATTATCCTATAATGGGTAAATACACTCCTATTGAAGTTTGTAAATGGACGGTGGCGAAAGTTAGAGTCGGGAGCAACTGGTGTAAAAATGACTGTAAACATTGTATGAGTCACGGTGATTATTGGATTAAATGCAAAAAATCATGACGATAAAAATTAAGAAGAGCAAGGTAGGAAGCCTACACAAAGCCCTGGGAGTCCCAAAAGGTGAGAAAATACCTTTGAGCAAAGAAAGAGTTAAATCTACGGATAGCCCAGCTTTGAAAAAGAAGAAAGTCTTTGCTATTAATGCGAGAGGATGGAAAAAGTAACCTTCCATCGTTTCGACCCTGAGATATATCCTTTCCTCCTATATGTAGGAATCACGAAAGATATTAAAGACCTTCAAAGTTCTTTTGATTGCCTAGACGATGGCGGCATGTTGAGATACGAAGATTTAATAGGGAAAAGCCACGGTGTGACATGGATACTAAAGGATAAGAAAGGGTTTAAAAGTCTCGTTGTAACCTTTAAAGATAAAAACAGCATGACGTATCAAAATGTTGCTCACGAATCGGCTCACGGAGCTAAATTTGTCTTCAAGCAGATAGATGCCGAAATTGAACCACATGAGCCTTTTGAATATCTCGTTGGATGGATAGCAAGCAAATGTGAAATAGTTAAAAAAATGAAGAAATGATACACCACATGCTTCTCCCACTATTGCTTTTGTTGGTTTGTCATGTTTATATGTTCTTCGTTCCAATAAAACCTCATAAATTTATATTATGACACATCATTATATCTTTTTAATATTCCTCTTTCTCCTTTTAGGAGCTTTTTTTGTGTTTGTCATGATAAAATTTGCAAAAGAAGAAAAAGATATTGTACCTTTG
>Ga0187882_1001833_pt1 | contig 20604 bp, 16 predicted proteins | sample June2016WEW_19_1_3_FD_132991 | JGI IMG/M metagenome (GOLD analysis project Ga0187882, IMG submission 132991) | Peatland microbial communities from SPRUCE experiment site at the Marcell Experimental Forest, Minnesota, USA - June2016WEW_19_150 | ecosystem: Environmental > Terrestrial > Soil >... | reverse complement strand
CTGGTCCAGGATCGGCGCCTGGACAGCACCCCGCAGGGACCACGCTGGCTGCAAGATCCGCGCATCGCCAGGGTGGTCGCAGAGGCCCTGGCGTATGGAGAGCGGGTTCGCCGGGCGTATGACTTGTTCGCCTGGGTGATCCTGCCCAACCACGTTCACCTGGAATACACCGGCGGCAAGACCGCCGACGCTACCCGAGGCCGCGCAGCACTTCGGCAAAATGTAGGAACTCAAGAGGCCGTCCGCTTTGGGGATGGCCCGGGCTGTCCCCGGTTGCCCATGGCGCCGGCTATCGCGGCTTCTCGTCGAGCGGGCGCAGGGGCCCGTCGAGCTGTTTGACCTGGAGTTGGGCGCGGGGGCCTTCGACCGTAACCCAGACGTGCTGGTAGAACCAGCCTTCGGCCAATCCCCCGCCGCGGCTGGTCCCGCGGGTGATGTCGCCTCCCGAACTCCCCACTTCGAGATAAGTGATGCCGTCGCGCTGGATGCGCACCAATTGGTGCCCATGGCCGCTGACGACATAGTCCACCCCGTACTCGCGGGCGAGCCGGTGCAGGGGGAATTCGCCGCTGCCGAGCCGGAGGAAGACGACCCAGAAGGGTTGGTGGAAGAAGACAAACTTGGGAGCGCGGTTGCGGTTGGCCTTCAGATCCTCTTCCAGAAAACGGAGCTGTTCGGCGTCCAGCAGGAGGCTGCCGCTGTTATCCAGCACCGTGAAGTGGGCGTTCTGAAAGTTGAAGGCGTAGAAGTGAGGGCGTCCGGCCTCCTTCTCGAACAGGCGGCGGGAGAAATCGTTCCAGATGTCATGATTGCCCGGCGTCAGGTACACCGGGTAGGGGTACCGCAGCCAGATGCGGCGGAGCTCCTGCCACTGAGCGGCGGCGCGGGAGTCGTTTCCGCCCTCGATGCTGTCGCCGACGTTGATGACGAAGTCCGGGTGAAGCTGGCCGATTTCCTTCCAGATGCGCTCGTAGACCTCCGCGCTGCCGAGGTGGGTTCTGTCGCCCAGGATCGAAAAATGGAAGTCGTTGGCCGGCGGGCCTGGCTGAACGGCGGACAACAGCGCGCACAAGACCAGGGCGATCGGCGCGATTCGGAAGCGGCTCATTGCCGCATTGTACATGCCCCCTCGGGTTGCTTGCATTCTTCCGGACAATGTGGTTCGATTGTCCTGGGGCGGGCCTTAGCTGGGTAGCAGGAGTGCCTGGGTTCGCTTATGGGCGTTCCGAGAAAGAGCGAGGTGCGACCGTTCCGGCCTACCGACCCATTGTGGTGGGGACTGGCGGCACTGCTGGGCTTGGTATCCCTGTGGCTACCGCACATCCTGCAAATGGGCGCCGACCGGACTACGCAGCTTGTGATGACGGAATCCGCACTATTCTTCTCCGGCAGCGTGATTGGGTGCCTGCGGCCGGATCGGGTCTGGCGCTGGGGCTTGGCGTGTCTAGTGGCGTTTATAGTTAGGGATTTGGCGCAGTTTGCCACCGTCACCAAGGCCGGCGTTCTCTCTTATCTGGCCGGCAACGCCGCGCTGTACGCTGTCCACACGATTCCCGTCTTAGCCGGCGCCTATATCGGCGCGTACATGCTCCGCGGGGGCCAGAGGTAAAACCGGCCTCCCGCACCGGGACCGCCGCGGGCAAATTTCTCGTTTCGACGGCTTCCGGGCCATTGTGCACCCAAAAATAGTTCTTGCAATTCCGGCGTTAATGAGTCTTAATGTTTGTAGATTCAAACAGACGGGTAAGCAGAGCGGCAAGGATTTGTCAGGAGCGCCGGCTATGAGGAACATGTTCCCTCCACCATGCGGCGTGACGCCGGGTGCCCACTCCGGCGCCGTGCCCCCGCCAGACGGCGGGCAATTCCGCACACTTATCGAATACTCCTCGGAGATTACCGCGATCTTGGACGCCTCGGGGACGATCCGGTATGCGAACCCGGCTGCGGGAAGGGTGCTGGGCATTCCGCCGGAGGAGCTGAGCGGAAAAAATATTACGGCCCTGGTCCACCCGGAGGATCTGAGCGCGGCGACGGAGACACTAAGGAAGGCGCATCGGATTCCGGGCGCGGTGGAATCCCTCCAGTGGCGTGCGCGACGCCAGGACGGTTCCTGGCGTGTGCTGAGAGGGGTGATACGCAACCTGTTTCACGTCGAGGCCGTGGCGGGAATGGTGCTGATTGCCCGCGACGTCACCGGCCGGAAACGGCTGGAAGGGCAGCTCCGGCGCGCGCAGCGGACGGCGGCCACGGGTCAACTGGCTGGAGGAGTCGCCCACGAGTTGAGCAACGCTCTTAGTATCATCCTGTGCTACTCCGAGATGGCCGTGGACGCGGTGGAGGCCGGGACCCCGTTGCGCGCCGACCTGGAGGAAATCCTGGGCGCCACCGAGCGCGCAGCCGGGTTGGTCGGCCAGTTGTTGAGTCTCAGCAGCCCACAGCCGGACTCCCAGCAGTGCGTGGACCTGAACCGGCTTGTGGAAAACATGATCCACACGCTGGCGCCGATCCTGGGCAACCGCATCCGGGTGACCTCGGCGCTGTCCGCCGACCTGGGCAAAGTGAAAGTCGACCCCGCGCAGATCGACCAGGTGCTGCTGAACCTGGCGCTGAACTCGCGCGACGCCATGCCTTTCGCTGGCCAGATCCGGATTGAAACCGGGAACGTGACGTGCGCCAGCCACGCCGTGCCGGGGCTGGAGCCCGGCGATTACGTGCGTCTGACTTTCAGCGATAGCGGCCAAGGCATGGATGAGCGGACCAGGCGCCGGATCTTCGATCCGTTCTTCACCACGAAGGCGAGAGGCAAGGGCACGGGACTGGGGCTGAGCATCGCGCACTCGATCATCGAGCAGCACGGCGGCACGATTACCGTGGAGAGCGAGCTGGCGAAGGGAACGGCCTTCCGGATCTACATCCCGCGGATGGCCCAGGCATCCGGTCTGCAATCGGCCGCGTAGGCGGTAGGATAGGCCTCCAGGCCTGTCCTTCTCCCACCAGGACAAGGCTGGAGCCTTATCTTACGGGTGCACCATCGGCACGAACATCACCGGCAGGACGGAGCGTTTCTTGAGCTTGCCGTCCGGGGCTTTGTCCACCACCACCAGTTGCTGGCTGAAGACCGAGGAGCCAACGGGCGCTACCAGCCTGCCGCCGGGGGCCAGTTGATCGAGCAGGGTCTTGGGGATCTCGGGCGGGGCGGCGGTCAGGATGATGCGGTCGAAGGAGCCGCGTCCGGCCAGCCCTTGTATCCGTCGCCCAGCCGAACGGTGACGTTTTCGTAGCCCAGCTTCTTCAGGGTCGCAGTCGCGGAGCGCACCAGCTCGGGCACGATCTCGATCGAGAAGACCTGCCTGGCCAGGGCGGAGAGCACCGCCGCCTGGTAGCCTGAGCCGGTGCCGATCTCGAGCACCTTGTGGCTCCGGGCCGGCGCGAGCAGCTCGGTCATGAACCCGACGATGTAAGGCTGGGAAATGGTCTGCCCGTAGCCGATTGGAACGGGGTGGTCCGCATACGCCAATGAGCGCACGGCCTCGGGCACGAACAAGTGGCGCGGCACGGCGCGAAGGACGCGGAGCACCTCCGGGTCGCGCACCCCGCGATCCTCGATCTGGGTGCGGACCATGATGGCCCGCTCGGCGGCGTAAGGATCCTGGGCGCGGAGCAGGCCGAAGAGCGGGAACAGGACGGAAAACGGCAGAAACCGGCGGCCGGTCATAGAGACTCCTTACGGCTCAGTCACTATTCAAGATACAATGACGAACGTGCGAGAGAGGACTTCGGCGATCCGGCAGATGGGTGGAGACAAGGCCCGGCCGGCGACCTTGCTGCGACAACTCGGGATCGTGAGCGCCACGGCGCTGGTGATCTCGAACATGGTGGGGCAGGGCATCTTCACCAGCACCGGATACCTGGCCGGCCAACTGGGCGAAGTAAGATTGGTGCTGGCCATCTGGGTCGTCGGGGCGCTGGTGGCGCTGGCGGGCGCTTTCTGCTACTCCGAGCTGGGCATCAATTTCCCGAGCTCCGGCGGCGAATACGTGTACCTGACTCGGGCCTACGGGCCGACCTGGGGCTTCATGACCGGCTGGGTGTCGTTCTTCGCCGGCTTCTCGGCGCCGATCGCGGCCACGGCGCTGGCGTTCTCCCAGTACCTCAGCCATTTCTTCCCGGCGCTGAACAAAGACCAGGCGTTTTTCACCCTGGGCTCTGGGGCGTTCTCGCTGAGGCTCGGGGGAGCGCAGATTGCGGCTTCGGGGCTGATCGTCGTCTTCACCCTGCTGAACTGCCTGGGCGTGGGGCGCGTGGCGAAGATCCAGAATCTGCTCACAGCCACGAATCTGATGATCATTCTGGCGTTCATCGTATTGGGCTTCCTGGTGGGCAACGGGAGCTGGGAGAATTTCTCGAAGCCGGCAACGCGCACGTCCACCATCCCGCTGGCCGCGCAGTTTGCGATCAGCCTGTTCTGGATCTACGTCTGCTACAGCGGGTGGAACGCCTCGACGTACGTGGCGGAGGAGTTGCAGCGCCCCGAGCGCACCCTGCCGGTGGCGCTCACCTTCGGCACCACGCTGGTGGCCGGGCTGTACATCGCGCTGAACCTGGTGTTCCTGTACGCGCTTCCGCTGGAGGAGATGAAGGACGTGATGGCGATTGGCTCGCGCGCGGCCAAGGCGCTGTTCCCCCCGGGGACCGCGGGGTTGTTCAGCGGCCTGGTGGCGCTGGCGCTCATGGCATCGGTGAACGCCATGGTGACCATCGGCCCGCGCGTCTATTATGCGATGGCCAAGAACGGCGCCTTCTTCAAATCCGCCGGCGAGGTGCATCCGCGCTGGCACACGCCCGTATTCGCGATCGTCTGCCAGGGCGTCTGCGCGGTGCTGATGACGCTGACGCCATTTCCCGACCTGATCCTGTATATAGGATTCACACTGAGCTTCTTCGCGGTGCTTGCGGTTTCTTCGCTGTTCGTCTTCCGGCGGCGCCCGGAGTGGCAGAAAGTGCGCGTGGTCAGCTTCGCCTTTCCGCTCATCCCCCTGGTGTTCATCCTGGTGGGCGCCTGGACGATTGTCTATGGCGTCATCTACGGCTTGCAGAAGCAGCCCGTGGCGCCGATCGCGGCGATCGCCACGATCACCATCGGCGCGCTGGTCTACCATCTCTGGCTGCGGCCGCGGCAGGGCAAGGCGTAGTTCAGTCGGATCCGAGCAGAGCGCGGCAGCGCGCCAGGACGCCGGGGTCCTCCACGCCCGAGAAGCCGAAGCCGTTCCAACGATAGGCCGCCGTGCGCGCGCCTTCGGCGCCGGGCTGCAAGGCGAGGAAGGAATCGCGGCGGTGCAGAGCGCACAGCAGGCCGCCGCTTCCGGGCAGCAAGGCGGCATCCAGGAGGGGCCAGGCCAGCGCGCTGCCGCGCCATCGAGCGACCAGCCCGCTGGGGCGGGCTTCATAGACGTAAGGACGCACTCCATCCTCGCCGTCGATCGAGGAGTGATGCCGCTCGAGCGTGAATAGGAACTCCGGGCCTTCGGCTCCGGCCAGCCGGCCCGCCTCGGCGGAAACCAGTGGCAGGACGGGCGAACGCCAGGGCCGGACACCCGCGCGGGCGCCCTCGATGACGTATCCGCTCTGGCCGTCGATGGCGCGCGCATCGAGCGAGTAGCCGTTCACGGCCAGGGCCGGTGCGAGCTTGACGGGGCAGGCCTTCAATGCGTCTGCGGCGCCGGAGTCCCCGGCGGACATGAGTTCCGGAAACGCGCTGCCCGCGGGGGTCAGAGTGGGGACGCCGCCGCACCGCAGGACATTGTCACGGACCCGGCAGTCGGCGATCAGTCCGCGCTTGGTGGCCGGGTACTTCTGGTCGAACAGGTGGTTGCCCAGGGAGTAGAAGACCGGATGGCCCAGCAAGCACTCCGGGGCCTGCACCACGTGCGGATGATGCCCGACGATCAGATCGGCGCCGTTGCGGATCAGCCACTCGGCGGCCTGACGCTGGCGCGTGTCCGGCCACTCCAGCAGCTCGCTTCCCCAATGCATGTAGACCACAACCAGATCGGCCAGTCCCCTGGCCAGCCGCAGTTTCTGACGCAGAGGCACGGAAGGAACTTCGACGCGCGCTCCTTGGCGGTCCGGCACGATGGATAGCGCCAGGATCGCGACGGTGTGTGCGCCGAGGCGCAGGAACACGGGGGAGTCTTCGTAGGAGAGGGCTTCGAGTCCGGCTTCCCGCAAGGCCTTGCGCGTGGCATCGCGGCCGGGCGCTCCCAGATCGAGCGCGTGATTGTTAGCCATGCCCAGAGCCCGGAATCCGGCCTGGGCCAGCAGAGGAATCAGGTTTGGCGCAATAGCGAAACAGGGGCTGGCGGAGTTGCCAGGAAGACAGTCCTGCGCGGGGCCGACAGCGCCCTCCAGATTCCCGGCGACCCAACTGGCCTGGCGGAAGAGGCCCATGAATCCCTCCCAAGGGAAGCGGCCCGTGCGGTCGATTTCCCGGCGAACCTCTCGCGACAGGAGAATGTCGCCGGTGAAGAGCAAGCGCAACTCGCCGTCGCCGTCCCAGGCGCCGGCCGTGGCCGCCAACAGGCAGCCGGCAATCAGAAGGGGTTGCGCGCGGGGCATGACAGAGCGGCAGCCGAAACGTAGGGCGCCACCCAGGCGGGGCGCGGCTGGGAAGGCAGCTTCGCGATCCACTCCTGGTCGTTGAGCAGCGAGGTGGAAGCGAACTCATAGAACGAATAGGCGGCTCCCTTGACGATCTCGTGGCGGCCGAAGTAGGGCACCGTGTGATCCCACTCCAACGGCCGGCCCACGGCCGACATCAGGTACGGCGTGCCCTGGCCGCCGGCGACGTCGGCGATCTTGGGAATGGGATTCGGCGTCGAGAGCGCCAGATCCTTGTTGGCCAGGCTCTTGAAGATCAGGAAGTGGTGCTCGGCGACGCCGCCGAAGTGCAGGATCTCTTCGTATTCGGCCGCGGTCAGCGGTTCGCCCCCGATTTCCTTCGCCGCCATGGATTGGAACAGACGCGCTTTGGAGGCGGTCTCGCCGAGCCGCCGCAGCAGGCCCTGCTTGAGCGATTCGGGAGCTGGGTCCGCGTCCGGCAGATTTCCGCTCCACGCAGAGTCGGCCGATGCGACCAACTTCGCGGCCGCGTCGAACAGTCCGGCGATGCGCTCGAAAGTCCGAGGGTCCGGCTCGACGTATCCGCGGGGCGGGCGCATGACGATGAATTCAAAACCGCCTTCGCCGCACTCGGCGGTGGTGCGCTCATTGACCAGGACGGTTGCGTGGCGGAGGGTGGCCCATGAGGCGAGCCCGGTCTGGAGCCGCTTTACTCGCCACAGCCTCTCGTCGAGCTCGCCGTTGGGAGAGGCGGCCGAATCGGCCCACTGCACAGCCAGCGCTTCGATCCAGCGCTCATAGAGGCTGGGGACGCCAGACTCCCCTGGTCGAAAGCGCGCCTGAAGATCGTCGAGCATGCCATTCAGCGTGGGGTATTTCGAGATCTCCCCGGCCAGAAGCTGGCGGGCGAACCGGCTGCCCAGGGCCGCGGGAACATCCAGGGCGGAGGCCAGCAGCCGTGGGCCGGAGGGCCCCTCGATTCGCTCGGCGGAAGGCAAGCCGGGATGGAAAACCGTCGAGTAAAGGGTTTCGTTGTCGAAGCCCCAGGAGAGCGGGAACACTACCGGCGCAGTCTGCGGATGTTTGACGTACGGCGCCGGGAGGAAGGGCGCGTCTTGCCAAAGCAGCGGAGAGCGGGACTGCGAGATGAAGTTCCGATAGGCGCCGATCCAGCGGAGCGCGGCGCTTTTCACGTCGGCCGGAAGCGCGCGCAGCTCGCCCGCGCCGCCCAGCATCTCGGATGCTTGGGTGAGGTAGTGGAAGGCCCGGAAATACCGTTGGGCCGCCGGCGTCGAAGCGTAATGGCCGCGGGGCTTGAGCTCCCCGTAGTCGAAATCCGCTTGTAGAACGGGCGAGAACTGCCGTCCCTGGGCGCGCAGGATGCGCTCAGCCTCCGCGTTGCCCTGCGGCTCGCCTGCAAGCGCCGCCAGCGCCGCGAAGACCGCCGTCCAGCGGGATTGGGGATGCGTCTGGCGCAGGCTCCCATGGGCCTGGGCGACGAATTGCCAGAATGCCGGCATTGCCAGTTGCCGCTCCCGCAGGATGAAGATGCCCTCGTAGGCCGCCGCGAACAGCTCCCAGAAGCTGTCAGTGGTCACCAGGTAGGGCCGCGTGGGGGTCGATTCATCGTAGTCGCCGCACTTGTACAACTCGGTGTCGTAAAGCGAATAGAGTTGATCGTGTTCGCTCAAATTCCGGAACAGCCCGCCGTACCGAACCAGCAGATCCCGGTCCTGGGCGGACTCGACGAACATCCAGGCGTTCACGACACTTGCCAGAGGAACTTGAATGGGAACGTAGCTCACCGCGAAGCCGGTTCCGGTTCGCGTGATGCCGGCGATGCCGCGGCCGTCCGGAACCGAAGATGGGGCGGCGACGAACTGATAGCCGGAGGCCTGGCGGGTCTGGGTTCGGCCGCGATCGAGGTATAGATCGACGCCCTCTCTGCCGGGAAGCCAGTGGAGGATTCCGGCGCCATTGGGCGTAGCGCTTACCGTGCCGGCGCACAGGTCGCGATCGAAGAGACGGGCGCTCGACTCCCAGTGGTCGCCGTCGTAGCGAGCCGCCTGGAAGCAGCGCCTCTCGTCCTCCCAGAGCAGCAGGTGGCCGGCGGGATGGAATCCGAGCGGCAGAGCCGAGGCGGCCGCCAGCTTGCTGGGCGGGAAATCCACATCCTTGAACCGGGTGAACCCATCCTTCCGGCCGACCACCTGATAATCCCTCTGGCCGTCTTCGGTGATCGAGCGGATCGAGTAGCGGCCGTCGCTCGCCTTTACTCCGAAGAAGAGGCGGTAGCGTTGTTTGGAATCGTCAACCAAAAAGGGCCGAGGGGCGGGGACCAGGCGCCGGATCTCCTGAGCGGACGCATAGATCGGGCGCGCCGTCCAGGCGGCGCCGTTCGATTCCACTTTGAGAATCACATGTTGCGGGCCCTGGGATCCCGAGACGAACAAGGCGTTCCCCTCGGTGTGCCAGGCGAGCGACCGCGCCGCGAACCCCGCGGGCGCGTCCCAGATCTTGGTGGGCTGGGCCGGGCCGATGTCCCAAAGCAGGATCTCCCGCCCCCCGGCGGCGTTCTGTACCAGAAGCGCCACGCTCGGGCCGGCGGGGGAGACGTCGGAGTCCAGAACCCGCGTGCCGTCGGGCAGTGGCGCTTGCCGGGCCTCCGTGGGGGAGGGAGCGACCTTCAACTCGGGCGCGTCGAAGACCGACGCGAGGACCGAAGCCGGCAACAGCAGCAGGATCGGCAGACACAGCCTCTTCATGTTCGTCTCCACATGAGGTCCATTCTCCGACAATGTTAACTCCTTAGTAAATGGCTCTCATCCTCGACGGCAACTCGATCCGCGACCAGATCCTGAAAGAACGCGAGCCGCGCGTGACGGCGCTGGCGGTGGCGCACCGCCCGCCGGGCCTTGGGGGTCATCCTGGCCGGTGACAACGACGCGCCGGCGCCAGGCGTGATCCCGCCGGCGCCGCGGCCCGAGCCTGCCTGGCCGATACTATAATGGGGCTATAGACTGGGCTGGGATTCGGGCGGGCGGATCGTGCGGATCGTGAAGAAGCTGCCTGCCTCGACCGGCGCGAAATTCAGGAGGGGTGAGCGATGAGCGGGGTGCGGGTTCTGGTTGGCACACATAAGGGCGCCTTCGTTTTGGAGGCGGATGGAAATCGCAAGCGTTGGAAAGTCAGTGGTCCTCACTTTGCCGGTTGGGAGATCTACCACATCAAGGGATCGCCCGCCGACCCCAATCGGCTCTACGCGTCGCAGTGCAGCGGCTGGTTTGGGCAGCTCATCCAGCGCTCCAACGACGGCGGCAAGACCTGGGAGCCGGTGGGCAACCAGTTCGCCTACGACGGTGTTCCCGGCACTCACCAGTGGTACGACGGCACGCCCCACCCCTGGGAGTTCAAGCGCGTCTGGCACCTCGAACCGTCGCTCACCGATCCGGACACGGTCTACGCCGGGGTTGAAGACGCAGCCCTGTTCCGCTCGACCGACGGCGGCCGGACCTGGCGGGAACTCGCCGGTCTGCGCGGCCACGGCTCAGGGTCCCGCTGGCAGCCAGGCGCCGGTGGGATGGGCTTGCACACGATCATTCTGGATCCCAGCGACCCCGGCCGGATCTACGTCGCCATCTCCGCTGCCGGCGCCTTCCGCTCCGACGACGCCGGCCAGACCTGGCGCGCCATCAACCGTGGACTGAAGTCTCAATACATCCCCAATCCGGATGCCGAGGTCGGCCATTGCGTTCACCGCATGGCCATGCACCCGTCGCGTCCCGGCGTGCTGTTCATGCAGAAGCACTGGGATGTCATGCGCAGCGACGACGCCGGCGACTCCTGGCATGAGGTCAGCGGGAACCTGCCGACCGACTTCGGCTTCCCCATCGACGTTCACGCCCACCAGCCGGACACCATCTACGTCGTCCCGATCAAAAGCGACTCCGAACACTATCCGCCCCAGGGAAAGCTGCGCGTGTACCGCAGCCGCACCGGTGGCAACGAGTGGGAGGCGCTCACCAAAGGCCTGCCGCAACGCCACTGCTACGTCAACGTGCTGCGCGACGCGATGGCTGTCGACTCGCTGGATTCCTGCGGCGTCTATTTCGGCACCACCGGCGGGCAGGTCTACGTCTCGGCCGATGCTGGAGACAGTTGGTCTCCCATGGTCCGGCATCTTCCGGCCGTGCTGTCCGTCGAAGTCCAGACACTGCCATGATCCGAGTCGTGCTTCCGGGGCATCTACGGACGCTGGCGCACGTCGCCGGCGAGGTCGAGCTCGACGTCCAGGGCCGGGCCACGCAGCGCTCGCTTCTCGACGCACTCGAGGCCCGCTATCCGATGCTGCGCGGAACGCTCCGCGACCACGTCACCGGAAAGCGCCGGCCCTTCGTGAGGTTCTTCGCCTGCGAGCAGGACCTCTCACAGGAACTGCCGGACGCCCCGCTGCCCGAGGCAGTCGCCACCGGGGCCGAGCCTTTCCTGGTCGTGGGCGCCATCGCCGGCGGTTAGGGCCCGGACCACTCGCGCTTCCGAGCCGCGCGCGTAAGAGAGTGTGAAAGAACCGCTGGGCAGGCTGAAGCTCGCCCACGGACTTTTTCAGCAGCCTGCTGGGAATTCAACGCTTTCGGCGGCGAGACGGTTTTGAGATTTTCGTCGATCGAGGCGGGCTCCGGGGGAGCCTTTGTGGGTTGTGACCACCCGGACCCCGACTGGCACTCGCTCAAGCGCCGGACAGTTCCGCGGCGGGGAGGATCTATCCCCCGATTGCTGGTGCGAAGGGGATTTCGCAACAGCTATATGATCACTGTGAGGGTTCCGCTAACGGCGGGCCTCAGCCGCTGCGAGGCCGAAGGCGGTCGGCTGCATGCCATCGTTTGGCGGCCACTTATTCCGAGAGCTTATCCAAAGGCGAGACCATCGAGGACGTGCTGATCTTCGACAGGCAGTAAGGCCGCTACTCCATTCGCAGGGCGGTCATAGGCTCAGCCCGCGCCGCACGGCGGGCGGGAACTATGATCGCCACCAGGGCCGCTGCCAGCAGCACGGCCGGGACCGCCAGGAAGGTGATCGGATCCGTCCCGCTGACGCCGTAGAGAAGGCTCTCCGCTAGGCGGCCCACGGCCAGTGCGATCCCCAGCCCGATGGCCAGCCCGACCCCTGTCAGCGCCAAGCCCTGGCGCAGGACCATCCTGAGCACGCCCCCCGGTTTGGCGCCGAGTGCCATCCGGATGCCGATTTCGCGTGTACGGCGGCGCACCGAGAAGCTCATCACACCGTACAGGCCGATCGCCGCCAGCGTCAGGCCGACTGCGCCGAACACCCCCAGCAGCGTGGCGGAAATCTGCGGCAGCAGCAAGGACTTGTCTACGTGCTCCCGCATGGTCTCCGTGCGCAGGATGGCCAGGTTGGGGTCGAGCGCCGCAATCTGATCGCGCACCGGCTTCGCCAGTTCGGCCGGCCTCGCTGCCGTCTTCACGGCGATGGAGATGCCGAAGAAGGAGAGGACCTTCTCCGGGTTCGCCTCGACAAACAAGTAGGCGCAATCCCGCGGCTTCTCGCCGAGGCTGTGTGATTTCGAGTTTCGCGCCACTCCAATGATGGTGTAGGCCGTCCTCTGGCCGTCCTCGTCGCCGAACATCTGCCGTCCCAGCGGGTCCTCGTTTCCGAACGCGCGCCGGGCCAGCGACTCGCTAATGATCGTGGCATGCTCGTCGCCGGTCTGGCGGCTGAAGTCGCGGCCGCGCAGGAGTGGAATTCCCATCGTCTCCCAATAGCCGCTGCCCACGCTATAGACGTCCGCTTCTACGGTTTGCTCCGCGCGACTCTTGCCGCCCTCGATCTTGAAATCGTTGGTAATCCCGCCCACGCTGAGGGGGAGGCTATCGACGAAGCTCACGGAGCGGACTCCCGGCATCGCCGACACCCGCTCCCGAAGCTGCTCGAGAAACCGCCGCGTCTTCTCGCGCGAATACTGATTCAGCTTCGGATCGACCGCCACGAGCAGGATGTTGTCCGGCTTCATGCCAATGTCGATCGAGGAAGCGTTCCCTAAGCTGCGCAGTGCGAGACCCGCGCCCACCAGCAGCACCAGTGACAGCGAGATCTGAACCACCACCAGAGCGTTGCGCAGGCTGAACCGCCGCAGGCGTCCGAAGACGGGCGACTCGCTCTTGAGCGCCTCGACCAGGTCCGGCCGCGTTGAGCGCAGTGCCGGCGCCAGTCCGAACAGGATGCCGGTCGGGATGGACAGGCCCGCCGTGAAGAGGAGAACTCGGAGGTCCACGTTGAAGTCGAACACGATGGGGAAGGGCAGCGGCAACTGGAAGCGGGAGATCGCGGCAGCGGCGGGCGCGGCCAGAAGGAAGCCGGCCGTGGCGCCGGCCAGGGCCAACAGGACGCTCTCCACCAGCAGTTGGCCAATCACCTGGCGCCGGGTTGCGCCGATCGCCAGCCGTATCGCGATCTCCTTCTGCCGTCCCATGGCGCGGGCCAGCAACAGGTTGGCCACGTTCGCGCAGGCCACCAGGAGGACCAGGCCCACTACCGCCGTCAGGACGCCCATGAACCCGAGCGCCGGCGTGCTGGAGCCTCCGATCAGACCGCCCGCCGGATCGAGCGTCACGGCCGGAGGGTGCTGCTTCTGATCCTTGCGCCAGGCGTCGTCAAGCCGCTTCTTGACCACGTTCACCACGGCCGCCGCCTGGGAGCGGCTGACGCCGGGCTTGAGGCGGGCATTCAGCAGTAGCCACTGGTCGTCCCGCTTGCTTCTCATCGAGTCTCTGCTGAAGTCGGGCATGAGCTGCTCGGTCATGGACAATGGCGCCCAGAAGTCCGACTGGATACCGTGGTCCGCGCCCCAGAAGCCGGCGGGAGCGACGCCCACGACGGTGTAGCGCCGTCCGTTCAACACCACGGTTCGGCCGATCACATCGCGGTCCAAATCGAAGCGGCGCTGCCAGAGAGCATGGCTGAGCACCACCACCGCGCCGCCACCCGTCACCTGATCGTCTTCAGGCAGGATGCCGCGCCCAAGCATCGGCTTCACCCCCAGGAGCCGGAAGTAGTTGCCGCTGACCACCTGGCCCCAAATACGCTCGGGCTGCCCGCTTCCGCCGATGCTGGCGGGAATGAAAGGGAAGTGCGCAGCCAGGTCCTCGAAGACCGCCGAGGTCTGGTCGCGATAGTCCAGGTAGTCGGGATAAGAGAAGGACACGCCTTCGGAGAAAACCACCACCCGCCCCGGGTCTTTCACCGGCAACACGCCCCACAACAGGCCGTTCGCCACGCTGAATACGGTGGCGTTGGCCGCAATGCCCAAGGCCACCGAGACGATGATGGCGATGGTGAAGCCGGGAGTCCTTGAATAAGTGCGGAAAGCGTAACGTGCATCTTGCAGCAAAGACACGATAGACTCCCTCCCTGGTTCTCGATCGAGGTGCCAACCTCAAAGAACTGGTGTGCACGTTGCCTGCCACAGGACAACCCCATGAAAACGAAGCTCTGGACGCCGGCGGCCCGGAGGGCGGTGTCCGATTTTGGGACGCCCCCGTCCAGTTCCGGGCGTTGGCGTTATGCTGGGGGCAGCAGTGGCGGAAAACCGAACCAAGCCCTAGCACTTGGCTGCCTAGTCGGCATCGGAGAAGCGCTATCGTCGGCGTCGGCTCCGGATAGCTGTCGCGAACAGCCCTTCCGTCCACCGAAAACAGAGGCAGGCAGATGTACAATCATACTGCAGCCAGGAGTCGAGAGACGACTGGGGAGGAGGCCCATGCGAGTACTCGTAGCGGACAAGTTCGAGCAGTCCGGGCTGGACGGCCTGGCCGGGCTCAGGTGCGAGGTTTCCTGTGAACCCGGATTGAAGGACCAGGCGCTCGCCGAGCGGGTCGCCGAGTTCAAGCCGGATGTGCTGATCGTGCGCTCGACCAGAGTCGGCGAGCCTGTGCTGGCGGCCGGACCGCTCAAGCTGGTGGTCCGCGCGGGCGCCGGCTACAATACCATCGACTTGGCGGCGTCGTCTCGCCGGGGCATCTACGTCTCGAACTGCCCCGGAAAGAACTCGATGGCGGTGGCGGAGTTGGCGTTCGCGCTGATTCTGGCGCTCGACCGGCGCATAGCGGACAACGTGATCTCGCTCCGCGCCGGCGAGTGGAACAAGGCCGAATTCTCGAAGGCTCGGGGGCTGTTCGGCCGCACTCTGGGCTTGCTGGGAGTGGGCAGCATCGGCAGCCAGATGATACCGCGCGCGAAAGCCTTTGGGATGCAAGTGGTGGCGTGGAGCCGCAGTCTCAGCGCGGAAAGAGCGGAAGCGTTCGGCATTGAGCGGAGAGATTCGCCCCGCGGAGTCGCCGCGACGGCCGACATCGTGAGCGTGCATCTTGCTCTGGGGCCGGAAACGCGTCGGCTGTGCGACGCCGGCTTTTTTGCGGTGATGAAGAAGGGCGCTTACTTCATCAACACGGCTCGCGGCGAAATCGTCGACGAGGAAGCACTGAAGGCCGCAATTCGGGAAAAGGGCATTCGCGCGGGTCTGGATGTCTTCGCCGAAGAGCCAGCCGGCGCGACGGGCGAGTTCACAAGCGAGATCGCACAGACGCCGGCGATCTATGGCACTCACCACATCGGCGCGTCCACCGAAGAGGCGCAGGAGGCCATTGCGGCGGAGGTGGTACGGATTGTGCGCATATTCCAGGAGACCGGCAAGCCGCCGAATGTCGTGAATCTTGCCCGAAAGACGCCCGCCACCTGCGCGCTGGTGGTGCGGCATCTCGACCGGCCGGGCGTGCTTGCATCGGTGCTCGATGCCATCAGTGCGGCGAAGATCAACGTTCAGGAAATGGAGAATGTGGTCTTCGAAGGCGCCGAAGCGGCCGTTGCCCGACTGAACCTCGAAACCATCCCACCGGAGGCCACTCTTCAACTGGTCCGCATTGCGAATCCGGACATCCTGGAGCTGAGCCTCATCCACCTGTGAGGGTCCGGGAGTGGAGGTGCTTCGATGGGGACACTGGTAAGGACTCTGCCCGCGAAATCCGTGAGTACTTCATTCCCAATTTCAGCAATCGGAACCTGAAACCAGACCACATCGTAACGTTTCGGGCAGCCGCCGATTCCCGTCGGTAACAGCCCTACTCGCCAACCGGCGCGGGAAGTGACGATCAGAGGAGACGGCGTAGGAGGCCGCCACCTCATGAAGCGTCCCAATCGCAAAAAGTCCAGGCGTACGGATCGCCCCACTTTGCCCGAACTCGACCAGACCAAGAGGTCAGTTCTCAATAGCCTCGCATCCATCCAGTCGCGCCGATCGTATCAACATGCCATGGATGAATTCATCGACTGGTACTGCTCAGAACCGCGGCTGGCACTGAACCGCGGCGTGGTGCTCCGCTATCGAATGCAATTGGAATCTCAGAAATTTGCGCCAGCGACCATCAACGTACGACTCGCTGCCGTTCGACGCCTGGCATACGAAGCGGCCGACACCGGGCTGTTAAATTCCGAGTTGGTTGCCGGGATCCGGCGCGTAAAGGGTGTCCCGCAACTCGGTCGGCGGGTCGGGAATTGGCTTACCGCCCCGGAGGGCGACAAGCTCCTCACGGGCCCTGATTGTATGACCCTTCGCGGAAAGCGCGATGCGGCAATGATCTCGCTATTGCTCGGCTGCGGTCTGCGGCGCTCCGAGGTGGTCGGGCTTAAAGTCGAGGCTATCCAACGTCGCGAGGATCACTGGGCGATTGTTGACCTTGTGGGCAAAGCCGGCCGCGTGCGGACGGTTCCCATTCCTGCGTGGGTTAAGACCGCGGTCGACGCATGGGCGGAAAGCGTTCCCATCTCCAGCGGCAAGCTTTTTAGATCGATCCGCAAGAACGGCACCGTTTGGGGCGACGGCATCACACAGAACGTAGTTTGGTACGTTGTTAAGGCCTGCGCAAAGCGAGTCGACATCAAGGCGCTTGCCCCTCACGACCTGAGAAGGACATGCGCCCGTCTGTGTCATGCCGCTGGCGGCGAATTGGAACAGATTCAATTCCTTCTGGGACATGCATCCGTTCAGACCACAGAGCGCTACATCGGATGCAAACAAGATCTCAGCCGAGCTGTGAACGACCGTCTACCGTTCGGGTTGCGATAGATCGGGAGTCCAGGCGCCGCAGATGCTCCTGAGCGGAAGGGGATTTGACAACAGCCATGTGAACACCGCGCCCGGCGACCGCCGCCGGCGCATTGGGGTTGAGCCCCGCACCGGGCGGAGAAGCATAGCGGCGGTTCGTGGTCGCGCACCTGTCGAACCTCATTCCCATTTCATCGTGTCCGCGTCTTCAAATGTGCCTCCGCAGGCGCAAGCACTCACCGAACCTGCATACTTAGTGGCCTCACATTTCGGACAAACCATCATCCGGCGATATCGTCCCAAATTCAGCCAGTATGTAAATACGCCAAACGCGATACCCTGGGGGACTGCAAGTAACAGCCTCCCTGGGACCTCATCACGGGAAACAAGCCAGCTCTGTCCCTGCGGAACGTGCCTCCCGGGGGTAAAGGTAAGGAGCAACAGCAGGAAGGCGCCCGCCGTAAACGCCCACTGACGCCGTCGACGTTTCTGCTGGATTCTGACTTTCGCGATCTCGTCTGGCGTGCATTTTATCCACATGACGCGTTCGCTGAATTGATTAACGATGCTAGCACGTGACAAGTCCCAGGAGCATAAGTGCCGATGCCCCCAACTGCGGGCAGGCGGATAGACGGTCCGCGGATACGCCGCGCGGTTGGCGCGAAGTCTCCGCTTCCCTTGTCGAGAAACGGCCCTTCTGACCACCGATCGGGCGCGGCGTCCCGAACGGTCTTGCGATCGAAAGATCCTGCCTGGTCGGCTTCGCTCCGCTAGCCCCCACAGCGGCCGGCAAGGCTCCCTAATTCGACGCCACGGGCCGTACTCCATGCCCTGCCAGCCGCCTGTGCCATTGGCCGACAATGTTATCTTTTTAGTACATGGCTCTCATCCTCGACGGCAACTCCATCCGCGACCAGATCCTGAGAGAGTGCGAACCGCGCGTGGCGGCGCTCGCGGCGGCCGAGCGCCGGCCGGGCCTGGGGGTCATCCTGGCCGGCGACAACGACGCGTCGGCGCGCTACGTGCGGAGCAAGGTGAAGGCCTGCCAGACGCTGGGCATGTACAGCGAGCAGCTCACGCCGCCGGCTACGGTCACAACCGCCGAACTGCTGGAGATGGTCGAGGGTCTGAACCAGCGGCCGGAGATCGACGGGATCCTGGTGCAGTTGCCGCTGCCGCCGCAGGTGGATACCAAGCGGGTGCTGCTGGCCGTCAGCCCGGAGAAGGACGTCGACGGAATCCATCCGCTCAACCTGGGCAGGCTGGTGGCGAACACGCCGGGGCCGCGGCCGTGCACGCCGGCCGGGATCATGGAGATGTTGAAGCGCTACGGCATCCTGGTTTCGGGCCGGCGCGCGGTGGTAGTGGGGCGCAGCGACATCGTCGGCAAACCGATGGCGCTGCTGCTGATGCATCAGCACGCCACGGTGACTATCTGCCACTCGCGCACGCCCAACCTGCCCGAAGTCTGCCGCGAGGCGGACATCCTGGTGGCCGCGATCGGACGCGCGGCGCTGGTTACGGCGGATTTCATCAAGCCCGGCGCCACCGTGATCGACGTCGGCCAGAACCGCGTCTCGAGCCGGGAAGAGGTCGAGCGGATCTTCCGCGATTCGGCGGAGAAGCGGGCCGAGTTCGCTAGGAGGGGAAGCCTGCTGGTGGGCGATGTCAACCCGCTGGATGCGCTGGAGCGGGCCGGCGCCTACACGCCCGTGCCGGGCGGGGTGGGGCCGCTGACCATCGCCATGCTGATGGCCAACACCGTCGAGGCCGCTGAACGGAGACTCGGCGCATGCTCAGCGTAGGATTGACCGGCGGGCTGGCCAGCGGCAAGAGCCTCGTGGGGCAGGCGCTCGCCGCGCTCGGCTGCCACCTGATCGAGGCCGATCAGTTGGGTCATCAGGTGCTGCTGCCCGGAGGCGAGGCCTACCAGGGCGCTGTTCGGGAGTTCGGACCGGGTATCCTGGAGACAGACGGGACCATCAACCGCCACAAGCTGGCGGCGGAGGTCTTCGGCAAGCCGGACCGGTTGGCGGCGCTCAACAGTCTGGTGCATCCGCCGGTGATCCGGCTTGAGGAGGAACTCGCCTCCGGGTTCGCCGCGCGGGATCCGGGCGGGATCGTCGTGGTGGCCGCGGCGATCCTGATCGAGACGGGCAGGCATCGGTGCTTCCAGAAGGTCATCCTGGCGGTCTGCCGGCCCGAGCAGCAGATCGAGCGTGCCATGCACCGGGACGGACTGAGCCGCGAGGAAGCGCTGGCGCGGCTGGCGCGCCAGATGCCGTTGGAGGAGAAGCGGAAGTATGCCGATTACATCATCGACACCTCCGGCACGAAAGAGGAAACCCTCAAACAGGTTCGAGAGACTTATCATCTGCTTCGGAGCATTCCCCAATGAAGCTGCGCACTTTGCTGATTGCTGTTGTCCTGGTGGCCGGTTTCGTCTACCTCACCTCGGTGGCGCGGTGGAACCCGGGTGTTAACAGCGCCGCCGGGCGGTTGTGGAGCGGACCGGACACGGCGCAATCCGCCGGTCTCGGCACGGACGAGCAGAACAACATCGAGATCTACCGTGGCGCGCACGCGGCGGTGGTGAACATCACCAGCACCGTGTACCAGCGCAACTGGTTCCTGGAGCTGATTCCGCAGAAGGGCACCGGCTCGGGGTTCCTGGTCGACGACAGCGGCCGGATCCTGACCAACCACCACGTGATCTCCGGCTCGCAGGAACTCGAAGTCACCCTCGTCGACCAATCCAAGTACCACGCGCGCGTGCTGGTGCGGGATGCGGGCAATGACATCGCGCTGATCCAGATTTCGCCGCGCAAGAAGCTGGTGTTTCTGCGGCTGGGGGAGTCCGAGGGGTTGCAGGTGGGCCAGAAGGTGCTCGCCATCGGCAATCCGTTCGGGCTGGAAGGGACGCTGACCACCGGGGTGATCAGCTCGCTGAGCCGGAGCTTGAAAGACGAGAACGGGCGCACGCTGGACGGGATGATCCAGACCGACGCCGCGATCAATCCGGGCAACAGCGGAGGGCCGCTGCTGGATTCGCGGGGCAACGTGATCGGGATCAACACGGCCATTTACGGGCCCGGCGCGAACATCGGCATCGGCTTTGCGTTGCCCATCAACCGCGCCAAGGCCATGCTCAACGAGTACGCCGAGAAGGGACGTTTCGCGCCGCCGCGGCTCGGGGTGAGCGTGCAGTACGTGGCGGGCGACCTGGCGGAGGCGCTGGAACTGCCGCGCGAGGGCGGGCTGCTGATCGTCGAAGTCGAGCGCGGTTCCGCGGCCGAGGAGGCTGGCCTCCGCGGTGCGCGGCGCTGGGCGGTGGTGGGCAACTACGAGATCGCGGTGGGCGGCGACCTGATCCTGGCCATCGACGGGCAGGCGGTCGCCAGCCGCGACTCGCTGACCAGCGCGATGAACCGCAAGCGGCCGGGCGACTCGATGGAGCTGACCATCTTCCGTGCGGGCCGCACTCAGAAGCTCAAGGTCAAGCTGGCCGAGGGATCGACGGCCCTGTAGACGGCGGCGGGAGCTTCGCGGCCGCTCTCCACCGCCAAGTCCGCCCGGTTGTGCAGAGACTGGCAGAATAACTTCCGGATGCGCCGTAAACCGTCCGGAGCGGACACATCCGTAAACGCTGGGCTACTACCCACGGGCAATCGCCGGCCAAGCCCCGCTTGCAGGCAGTTCCGCGAGTCAGCTACGCAGCCAAGTGGACCGCTGGACCTGACCTCGTTTCAGACTGATCTTCCCCCTGGGCGTTTGAGGTAACGCCTTCACCCGTCAGCAATTGGCAGCGCGGCGGACGTTTTTGTGTAAGCATGTAATAGTCTATATTGTGCTTGCGCTATATAGATAGGTGT
>Ga0187882_1001832_pt1 | contig 20615 bp, 19 predicted proteins | sample June2016WEW_19_1_3_FD_132991 | JGI IMG/M metagenome (GOLD analysis project Ga0187882, IMG submission 132991) | Peatland microbial communities from SPRUCE experiment site at the Marcell Experimental Forest, Minnesota, USA - June2016WEW_19_150 | ecosystem: Environmental > Terrestrial > Soil >... | reverse complement strand
TGCTCGGCCGGTTATCGACTCATTTGGGTTAGTTAAAAACGTCCAACCGTCCGCAGCCACGGTCGCTCCTAGGTGGGGAACATAGTCCGCTTGAAACTCTTGCGGGCGCGGCGGCGGCGACGCTCGGAGGGCTTCTCGTAATAACTGTTCCGCTTGATGTCCTTGACCAGGCCTTCTTTTTCGCACATCTTTTTGAATCGCCGGATCATCTGCTGGACCGACTCACTGCCTCTGGCTTTGACCTTGATCATTCCTGAATCACTGTTCCTTTCCGCCCGGGGCCGCCAGGCCCCAGGCCCATTTAAAAGGCCGATGTATGATAGGGATTTCCGCCGGCACTTCAAGCCTTTTTGGGCCTGTGCCCCGACGGCGCTGCGGGCAGTCTTGCTTGCTTAAAAGCCGGCAGAATGTACAGTTTGGCGACGCACGCGATGGATTGAAGGAGCCGTCCCCATGCCGACGCCGCCGCAGGAATGCCGCTTGGACATCCGCGTCCGCTACGCCGAGGTGGACCGGATGGGCGCGCTGCACCACAGCCGCTACTGGCCCTATTTCGAGATGGGCCGGACCGAGCTGCTGCGGGCCGCGGGCGTTTCCTATCGCGACCTGGAGGCCGCGGGGGTGTTCTTCGTCGTCGCCCGATGCTGGGCCAAGTATCACAGCCCCGCCCAGTACGACGAGGTCGTCACGCTCATCACGCGCATCACGGCCATGGGCCAGGCCAAGATCGACCACGAATACGAGCTTCGCGGCCCCGACGGCAGGCTTATCGCCACGGCCGGCACGACGCTGGCGTGCGTGGACCGCAACGGGCAGGTGATCCCCATCCCCGACGCCATTCGCGGCGAGGCGCCCGCCGGCTAGGCAGGCGTGATGACGGCCACGAACCGCCCCGCTTTTTCGCCCTCTACGCGGTGGCTGGGGAACAGGTCGTTGCGGCAGATGGTGCAGATGGACGCCGTGGAGATATTGGCCCGATCCACCCCCGCTTGCGTCAACTCATCCACGTTGGCCGCCCACAGGTCCAGGTAGGTCTTGCCCTCCCGATCCTGAACGAACTGCTGGGCCCGCAGTCCCAGTCCCGCCGAGACCAGCTGGAGGGTGTCCTGACCGATCTCGTAGCAGCACGGGCCGGCGGAGGGGCCGATGCAGGCCACCAGGTCCTGCGGGTCGCTGTTGTATCGGCTGACGAATTGGGACACCAGTTCTGCCGCGATTCGCATGACCGTGCCTCGCCAGGAGGCGTGGGCCACGCCCACGGCCCGGCTGACCGGATCCGCCGCCAGAATCAGCGGGCAGTCGGCGGCGAAGGCCATCAGGCCCATCGAGCCGTCCGCCGTCACCAGCCCATCGCCGCTGCCGGCTGAGCCGCCGCGGCGGGGCGCTAGAATCTTCCGGCCGTGCACCTGCTTGCAGAAGGCCACGGCGGGCAGGTTCATCGCCTTCTGCACGGCCTGGGCAATGGTCGTGGGGTCTTTCCGGGCGCCGGTGACGTCGAAACCTTGCCTGGTAGTCACCAGGTGGGCAAAGCCCACCTCCTCCAGCGCCGTAAAGCGGCCGACCTTCCAGCCGTTGGGCAGCTCGGTGAAATAGAACGGTTCCTTGTCTTGTGCTTCAGCGGACATCGATCAGCACCTTGATGTTACGCGGATCGGCGGCGGCCTTGAGGGCGTCCGTGGCCTGTTCCAGCGGGTAGCGCCGGCTGATCAGGGCCGAGACATCCACCTTTCCGCCGGCCAGGGCGGCGAGGGCCTGGTCCATCGGGCCGCACCGCGAACCGATAACCGTTATTTCATCGACCACCAGCGGCGAAAGGTTCAGCCCCGCCGCGGCGGCAAAGGTGCTCTTGAGCACGATCTTGCCCCGCGGACGGACCGCCCGCATGGCCAGCTCCAGGCCGGCGGGCGAGCCGGTGGCCTCCACCACGACGTCGGCGGATGCCTGCGGCCGGAAGTCCTCCACACGAATCGTCTCGATGCCCTGCTTTTCAGCCACCTCCAGCTTGGAGGCGTGTTTGCCCACCAGCACCAGCTTGCGCGCCATCGGCCGCAGCACGCGGGCGACGAGCTGGCCCAGCCGGCCGTCGCCCAGCACCACCACGGTGTCGGAAGGCTGGAACGTCACCTGCCGCGTGATCTGGTACGCCGCGGCCAGCGGCTCGGCGAACACCGCCTGCTCGTCGCTGACGGAGGCGGGCACCTCGTGCAGGTTCGCCGCCGGCAGGGCCACCTGCTGGGCGAACACGCCGTCGCGCCCGGCGATGCCGATGACCGTGCGGTCGCGGCAGTGGTTCGACAAGCCCGATCGACACATGTCGCACCGCCCGCAGACGCAGTTGATCTCCGCCACGACGCGTTTGGCCTTCCACTCCGCCGGCCCCTCGACCACCTGGCCGACGAACTCGTGGCCCATCACGCCGGTGAAGCCCATGTAGCCCTTCAGCACCTCCAGGTCGGTGCTGCACACCCCCGCCAGGCGGACGGCTACCAGGGCCTCCCCGCGCGACGGCTGGGGAGCCGGATAGTCCTTCTTTAACATCGCCTTGCCGTCGAAGACCATCGCCAACATGTGCGATTCTCCTACCTCGGCACGAACCATTTCTCGCTACGGCCGCTAGGGCCGCTAGGGCTTGGAGGTCGCCCCGGCGGTCTTTGCATACCGATCCAGATAAACCGACCAGGCCTCCGGCCTGTCGCCCACGTCCTCGCCCGCCAGGGCCACCAGCGTGGCATGGGCCTGATCGCGCACACTCAGGTCCGCATCGCTCAGGCCGCGGATCAGCGTCTTGCCCACCTTCGCCAGGGGGTAGTGCCCCAGCGCACGGAAGCAGGCGGCACGGACGTCCAACGATTCGTCGTCCACGGCCTGGAGGCACAACGGCCTGACGGCCGCCTCACCCGTGACGCGGTCCAGCGCCCAGGCCACGTCGCCGCGCACGACCGGCGAAGGATCGTCCAGGGCCCGCACCAGCGGCGGCAGGTAGTTGGGGTCGCCGACGACTCCCAGCGCCCGGGCGGCCGCGGCCCGGACAAGGGCGTCCTTGTCGCTGGCCAATTCCAGCACGTAAAACGTGGTGAACGGGGGCTTGCGGCATTGCGGCTTGGCTGACAGGGCCACAATCGCCTCGCGCCGCTTATCGGGGTCGGGGTCGTCCACCCAATCCAGCTCCTTGGGCGGCCCGGAAAGCGATCGGAGTTCCTGTACGATGTCCTGGGGGGTGACGCTTTGCTTTTCGCATCCGGCGGCCAGGAGAGTCGGCACGGCCAGCCCCAACAGTGCTATGAGTCGAAATACCTTCATGGCGACGTCTGACGCGCCGAGGCCGCGGCGTCCCTTAGCTCGTCCGTGCCGACCATCTCGACGTCGTGGACCTTCCGCCCGCCGAACCGCTGGCTGAGCTGCTCGAAGCGCCGCGGGTTGTCGGTGGTAAAGCACCGCAGCGTCCCGCCATCGGTGCGCCGATTCTCTAATCCGCCGGCCCGCAGGCGGCGCTGCACCTCCCGGGCGACCGATTCGCCCGAATCCACCAGAGGCACCGCCGGGCCCATGAGTTTGCCAATCGCCCCGGCCAGCAGCGGATAGTGCGTGCAACCCAGGATCAAGGCCCCCGGCCGCAGGCGTTGCAACTCGCGGAGGTAGTCGCCCAGTACGTGCAGGACGATAGGGTCGGTTTCGTCGCGGCCCTCCTCCACGATCGGCACCAGAAGCGGGCAGGCCTTGGCCACGACAGAGCGACGGGGATCCAGGGCGCCGATGGCCCGCTCGTAGGCCCCCGAGCCCACGGTGGCCTCGGTGGCGATGACGCCGATGGCGCCGTCGGTGCACTGCACGGCCGCGGCCGCGCTGGGACGGATGACGTCCACCACGTCCACGGGGCAGAACGCCTCCAGGGCGTCTATCGCCGCCGCCGAGGCCGTGTTGCAGGCCACGACGATCAGCTTGGGGGCGAACCGCAACAGGAAGGCCGCGTCCTCCGTGGCGTACTGCCGCACGGTCGTCAGCGAACGAATGCCGTAGGGCACGCGGGCCGTGTCGCCGAGATAGACGATGTCCTCCCCCGGCATGACGGCCATCAGTTGCCGCACGACCGTCAGGCCGCCCAATCCCGAATCGAACACGCCGATCGGGGCCCTCGAAACGTCGCCACTCCCTTGGCTGCTGGACATGCCGGTCAGACTAATCCGCCGGGCCTCCGGAAGCAAGCGGCTGGCGGCTTAGGGGCGGGACGCGGCCGGGCGGCTGGCCGGGCGGGTCGATGAAGCCCCGGCGTTCGTGACCAGCCAGAGCGCTTGCGTCTCAAAGAAAGGCAGCGGTTCCCGGCGGGCCAGGACCTTCAGGTCCAAGTGAGGAGAAGCGTGGACGAGTTCATCCCATCGGGCCTGGCCCGAAACGAGGCAAAAAACGTCCTTGTCCTCAGCCATCAACGTCGCCAGGGCCTCCAAGCCTCGACAGTTCGTCGCGCCGAATCGCTCCGCGGACTTCGCGCCCGCATAGTACGTCAGCGAAAATCGCTCGGCAGTATAGAAGCAGAGGATTGACCGGCCGGCAGCGGCCCGAAGTGGGCCGATCATCGCCAGATCGCGTGTGCTGAGGCGATCGTAGACCGCCGGAGCCAGGCCGCCGATGGCCGACAGGTAGTTCGCCGCCACGGCCGCCATGATCAGGCCCATCACCCACCCCAGGCGAAGCCGCCTGAAACATCGCATCGCCGCCAGCGCCAGGGCCACGCTGATCGGCAGGGCCGCGATCACCCAGGCATTGACGCTTCGAATCATCACGGCTGCGATCACCATCGCCACCGGCAGGACCAAGATAATCACCAGAATCGCCCACACCCCGGCCGCCATCAGACGGTCCTCCCGCCCCGCGGCAATCCACTCGGCGATCAACAGGCCGATCAACACGGCCAGCGGCGGAAAGGACGGCAGGATGTAATTGACCATCTTGGTCCCGGCCAAGGCGAAGAAGACCAGCGGTATCAGCGCCGCTAGCCACAACAGCAGCACCTCCGGCCGCTCCAGGCGCCGGCGCCACCGCCAGGGAAACAGCCGCCCGAAAATCCCGGGCAGATAGACCGTCCACGGCAGTAGGCCGGCCAGCAGGAACACCACGTAGATGACGCCGGGCAGCGAGTGCCCGAACCGCTTTGTGGCGAACCGCTCGACGTTCTGACCCCAGAAAAACTCCCGGAAATAGTGAGCGTCAACGATGCCGGCCAGGATGAACCAAGGCGCGGCCAGCAGCAAGTACAGCACGATGCCCCGCCAGTTAAACAGTTCCAAAACCCGCCTGGGTCCGCCGGCCAAAAGGAGATATCCGCCGGCAATCAGCACCGCCAGGACCAAGGCAACGGGACCCTTGAACAGGGTCGCCACGGCACAGAGGGCGTAAAAGCCCAGCCAGCCGCGCCGGGCCGCAGCGGGCGATCGCGGCGGTTCCGGGCCGCAATATTTCCAAAAACACCCGATGGCCGCCCACAGGGCCGCCACGAAGGGCATGTCCATGCGATACCACCGGGCCAGGGCGAAAAACTCCCCGCTGGTTGCTAGGACCACGCCCGCCACGAGGCCGGCCGTCGGTCCGCCCAGCCGTCGCCCCACCGCGTAGGTCACCAGGACCGCCACGAGGCCCCCCAGCGCCGCCAGGCCCCGGCCGCCCAACTCGCCACTGCCGGTGAGCTTCGTCACCGCGGCCGCCAACCAGAAGAACGGGGCGGGCTTGTCGTAGTACGGCTGGCCGTCCAGGTGCGGGATAATCCAGTTCCCCGAGCGCATCATCTCGCGGACGATCAGGGCGTAGCGGGACTCTTCCGGATCGGCCAGGGGCAAGGTCGAGGCGCGGAACAAAAACAGCACGCCGCAAAGGGCCGCCAGGACGGCCAGGTGAATAATCGTCCGGGCCGGAGACGATCCTGCCGGTGAAAGACTGCCGTCGCTGGACGCCGTAACGTTCATGGGCGTTTTATCGTAGAATCTCAAGCCGCCGTTTGCCAGCCCCCTTGTTCGCCGCCGCCAGCGGCTCGCGACGCTTGGCATGGCCGCCGCCGGCCGGTAGGATACGCCTCATGGCCAAGACAAGCCCCGCCATCGCCGTGCTGATCCCATGTCGTGACGAGGAAGCCGCCATCGGCAAGGTCATCGACGATTTCCGCCGGCAGTTGCCGGGGGCGGTCCTCTATGTCTTCGACAACAACTCCACCGACCGCACGGCCGAAGTGGCCCGCACGCACGGGGCGACGGTGATCCGCGAACCGCGCCAGGGCAAGGGGTTCGTCGTCGAGGCCATGTTCGAGAAGGTCCAGGCCGACTTCTACGTCCTGGTCGACGGCGACGACACCTACCCGGCCGATCAGGTCGGGAGGCTTCTGGAACCGCTGACGAGCGGTTCGGCGGACATGGTCGTGGGGGCACGGCAGGCCGTGGCCGACGGCCGGGCCTTCCCGCCCCTCCACCGGACCGGAAACAACATGGTCCGCCGGCTCATCAACAGCGTGTTCCGCGCCCACTTCACGGACATCCTTTCCGGCTACCGCGCCTTTAACCGGCGATTTGCCCTCTCGGTGCCGGTGGTGTCCACCGGTTTTGAGATCGAGACAGAGCTGACCGTCCAGGCCCTGTACCATCGCTTGACGGTCGTGGAGATTCCGGTGCCCTATCGCCCCCGGCTGGAAGGCAGCCGCAGCAAGCTGCGGACGTTCCACGACGGCGCGAGAGTGCTGTGGAAGATTTTCAACCTGTTCCGGGCCCTCAAGCCCCTGACGTTCTTCGGCGGCATTGCGATGATCCTGCTGGCGGCGGGCGTTCTGGCCGGCATCCCGCCCGTCGCCGATTACTTCACGGACCCGCACCACTTCGTGTATCACGTGCCGCTGGCGATCCTGGCGACGGGGCTGGTGCTCTTGTCGACCTTATTCGCCTTCCTGGGCCTGCTGCTGCACGCCATCAACTGGCGATTCAAGGAACTCCACAGCGTCCTGACGCGAGGAAAGAACTAGCAGGCAAAAAATTATGAACGCCACCGCCGCCCACGTGCTGCCCGTCGTAGGCTTGGAGATTCACGTCGAGCTGGACACGGCGACCAAAATGTTCTGCCGCTGCCTCAACCGCTTCGGCGACCCACCCAACACGCACGTCTGTCCGGTGTGCATCGGCATGCCCGGCGTGCTGCCGGTGATGAACCGTCAGGCCGTGGAATTGGCGATGAAGGTGGGGCTGGCCCTGAACTGCACGGTGAGCGACTTCACCAAGTGGGACCGCAAGAGCTACTACTACCCCGACCTGCCCAAAAACTACCAGATCAGCCAGTACGACCTGCCGCTGAGCGTCCACGGATACCTGGAAGTGCCGCTGGCCGACGGGACGGTCAAGAAGGTCCGCATCCTGCGGGCCCACCTGGAGGAGGACGCCGGCAAGAACATCCATGATTTCCCCCGCCACACCGGCGTGGACCTCAACCGCGCCGGCGTGCCGCTGCTGGAGATTGTCTCGGAGCCGGACATGAACTCCGTGGAGGAGGTCATGGCTTACGCTCGCAGCATGCAGCGGCTGGTGCGGTGGTTGGGGGCCAGCCAGGCCAACATGCAGATGGGGCACATGCGCTTCGAGCCGAACATCAACCTGCACGTCACGGCCGGCGGACGGACGGTCAAGACGCCTATCGTGGAGGTCAAGAACCTCAACAGCTTCCGCTCCCTAGAGCGGACGGTGGCGTACGAGATCGAGCGGCAGTCGGCGGCCTGGCGGGAGGACCCCGAGGGCTTTACGATGGAAAAGCTCGGCAAGCAGAACCGCGGCTTCGACGACGAACGCGGCGTGACCGTCTTCCAGCGCGAGAAGGAAGAGGCCCACGACTACCGCTACTTCCCCGAGCCGGATCTGGTGCCGGTGACGGTCGACGACGCTTGGCGGAAAAGAATCGCTTCGGCCATCGGCGAGCTGCCCCTGGCCCGCCGGGCCCGCTACATGGACAAGTACGGCCTGACGTTCAAGGAGGCCGACGCCCTCACGCAGGACGGGCCCAGCGGCGAGCTTCTGGATGAGGCGGTACGACTGGGGGCCAACGCCAAGCGATGCGTTAACCTGCTGCTGTCACGCGGCGCGGCGATAGCCAACGAGCGGAAATGCACGATAGCCAAGATCGGCATCAGTCCGCGCCAACTAGCCGAGCTGGCCAAAATGCTGGCTGAAGGGAAGATCAACGCCACCGCCGCCAGCAGGATCTTCGATGTGATGGTACCTAGGGTAATTCCGCTGGCGGCCACGATCCACGGCACCTCCGGGGTTACGGCTACCCTCACGGTGGTCGAAATCGCCCAAAGGGAAGGTCTATTGGCCATTTCCGACACTCCGGCCATCGAGCAATGGATCGACCAGGCCATCGCGGCCAACCCCCAAGCCGTCGCCGATGTCAAGGAAGGTGGCAAAAAGCAGCAGAAGGCCTTCGGCTTCCTGACCGGCCAGGTGATGCAGTTGTCCCGCGGTGCGGCCGCCCCGGCCGAGGTCCAACGCCTGCTGCGTCAAAAACTGGGGCAGTAACTATCCGTGCCCTGTCGGCGGTGTGTGCCGATGTGTGCATTCACTCCTGGCGACAAACAGCGCCCCCCTGTCATCCGGCCCGTTAGTTGTCGGGGCCGGAAGATGCCGGAGCGTCCACCGTCCCGGTCCAGACGATTCGAGTGAGCGAATACGGCGGAATCTGAACGTGGCCGCCTGATTCCAGGGCCCCCTTGACAGGCGAGGCCATTTTCGTGGACGTCAAGTCCGGCGCGGCCAGGGTCTCGACCAGCGAGGGGGCCTTTGTGGAAAGGGAAAGATCGCGCGGGATTTGCAACACCCTCGTCTCGGGCGAACAGTTCTGCACGATGAGCGTCACCCGGCCGGAGGTGCTGAACAGGCCGGCTTCGACTTCCAGATAGCTTTCCTCCCGCACGCCTCCACCAGGCACCGCCCGCCCCCCCGCTTCGATGAATCGCTGATAGGTGGCCCCTCCATTGGCGGCCTGATGGAACCAGCTCAGAGCCACGGCCAGCGGCACCGGGGCGAACCGGCCCTGTCCCTCTTGATAGAAGACGCAATGGGCGCTGCCCCGGTTGAAGTTGAACGTGAAGTACAGCGACATCGTCACCTCCTGGTGTCGGAGAAAAGCAAACGTCATCCGGGACACCAGCTGCGCCAGCATGCCGGGCGACGGTTCGTCGGGGGTCTTGTAATCCCCTCCGCGCGGGTTCCATTCGGTGATCCAGATTTCCTTGCCGGGCAGCCGGCGCCGCGTGTCGTCGACGACCCGATCCACGCCCTGGTCGCAGCGCGCCATGAGGGCCTTGAACATCCGCATGGACTGCTCGGGCTGGCGGAAACCCTTGGCCGAATCCGGCTCGCCCATGATCTCGTCCACGCGAGGGTACAGGTGGAGCGTGACGGCATCGAACCAGGGCTCCGGCTTGAGGTCTTCGTCCCATTGTTGCAATCGCTTCCCAGCGGGATGAACCGGATGGGAACGACGGGAGAAGGCGCTGCCGGCGCTTTGCACGGCCACTCGCGCCCCCGGCGGCAAGAAGGGGCGCAAGGCGTCCGCATACCGTTTCATGATCTGTATCGAGGTCGGTTCATCGGGCCATCGCTTCATCACGTCCGGATCAAAGCCCATCGCGATCCAGAACTCATTCCCCAGTTCGATCCAACGAGGCACGATCCCCTCCTCCTTCATCCGACGGAACCATGCCACCTGTTCGGCGACGCTGGAGGTTTCCAGATTAGGCACCAGCACGACCTCGGCGCCGATCTCTTGGTTGAATTTCGCGTACTCCTGGATCGAAACCCCTTGGGGGAACGCGGCACGGATCTTGGAGGCGACCCGCACCCAGAATCGCGTGTATTCCGAACTGCGGTCCGTCGCCTCGATGTCCAGCAGTCCCGTGCGCCAATTGTAGTAGTTGGCCTGGCTGCCGCCCGGAAACCGCACGAAGGCTGGGGCCATGTCCTTGAGGGCCGCCACTTTGCTCGGATCGTCGATCAGGTGCTCGATGAGGGCCTCCGCCGACCCGCCCAAAAGGCGCTGCGGCAACTTCCGTTTTTCTCCAGCCTTCTCCAGCAGGAGCGGCCTGGCCGTCTCCGCCGCCGGAGTATCCGTCCAAGCCGGCGCGGAACAGCATGCGATAACCAGACCGGCCACCACCGCAGCGACTCGCAGAATTCCCATGTTACGTTCCCTCAATGAGCCGGGGTCCATGAAGGTCAAGCGATCCTTCGCATATCGTATCAGGGCTCAGCGGTCGTTGGTTCAACAAACCGCTTGCGGACAATCGGCCTGAGCACGCCAACCGCAGGCCACAAGAAGGCCCTGGCCGCCCCGGCCTGCGAGGAAGACTCCCCTTGACGGCCTGGGATAAAAACAAAGCACGCCGGGCCTCTTTAAAAGCCCAGCGTGCTTGTTATTCCCATCAAACGTCTTGCGTTTCAGCTATCCCTGGCTGCGACTTCGGCGAAGGCTTCGAGTGAGCCTCAGCCGAACTCTTTAGCCGAGCCGCCTTCGACGGGCCAGCAAAGCCGACCCGCCCATCACTAGCAACGCCAACGTTGCCGGCTCAGGAATATACGTCAATTGAAGCGTGTCATTGGTGCCGTCGCTGTTGGTGTCTATCCATGCGGCGCCCCAACCCACCGGCAAGTTCAGGAAACTCCCGGTGCCTTGGTAATGGAAGGCCACGTTGCCCTGGGTGATGACGTTGAATGTGGTATTGGGATCCGGCGTGTAGCCGCCCAGAAGATTCACACTCAGCGTGGCCGCGGGATTGTTGCCATTGACACCGGCCAGGAAGACGTTGCCCCAAGCCTGAATCGTGTCATAACTGCTGGATGAGGCAATGTCGAACTGAATCGTGCCGTTATCGGCAAAGTAATCCTGCTTGGCCGGGGCGGGATCGGTGGCGGAATTGCCCTCCAAGACCGTGCCGACCACTCCCAGGCCGGCCGGGGCAAAGAGGCAACCGCCCTGATGGAAGCCGCCCGTTCCCTGGACCGCATCGTACTGACCAAAGCACTGGATGCCGGCCGAGGCGCCCGCGGCAACGACCAACGTGCCGCCGGTGGCGTTGAAATTCGCGGTCTGGTCACCGAGGATCTTCCTCTCCAGCCCTTCGGTCATCAGGATGCCGCCGGTCAGATTGTAGGCCGAGTTTGCGTAGATTTTCGTCTTGCCCGCACCGGCGCCAAACGTAGTTTGATAAACCATCATGGTCCCGGCGCTCTGATTGATTGTCCCGTTTCCGCCATTGCCCAGGCCGAGAAGCTCACTGGACGCCTTCACTGAAGCCACGGTCACGTTGGGGTTATTGAGCGTCAGCGTGGCCGGCCCGACCAGCAGGATCGCACAGGGGTACGGCGTCAACGTACTCACATTCGCCGTCACCTGGCCGGAACTGATGATCGTCTTGTTAGCGCTGGTGGCTCCCTGATTCCAGGTGCCGTACGCGCTGGTCGCGCTATACTGCCAGCACGGATCGCTCCAGTTCCCCGTCGCGCCCGTGTTCCACGTGTACGTCGCGTAGGACGTCGTCGCCAATGCAAGCACCATGCAACATAAGACAATTGATTTCTGCACCATAGATGATCCCTTCCTTTCCGAAAACCGGATGCGCGCCTGCTCCGCAAGTCCTAATGAAAAAAAGACGTGAGGGTTACAGCCGCAGTCCTTCCTTTCGATAGGCCTAAGCCTTCCCGCCGCACTTGCCCTGCGACGGGGGGCTCCGTTGGCTCCACGCGTCCCGGTCACAGACTTGCTTGCTCCACCCGGGCCGCACCTAATAATCTACCCCATCCGGACGAATTGTCAAGCTCGAACTGCCTAGCGAGAAAGAAGTTGAACAAAATATTGCCGCCTTGATTGAGAGAGGATTTCACGGGCTTTTTGGCGTAACTATCCTCTAAAAATCAAGTTATGTTTTTATCTACAAGGAGGCATCCAAACAGGCCGGTTTCTACCCTCTCCTCCGCAGCGATTAGACCTCCCTGGCCGCCCTGGCCGAGGTCCAGCGCCCGATCCGCCAAAAAACTTGGCCAGTGATCGTGTCCCAAGCAAAAACCCCCTGCCGGCCTGTAGCCGCAGGGGGTTTTCTCGGCTGCAACTGCAACTGGGGAACTAGGATTCGAACCTAGACTAACTGATCCAGAGTCAGTTGTGCTACCGTTACACTATTCCCCAGTGTCCGGCGGATCAGGCTTTTTGCACTACGGCATCAAGACGCCGCACAACCGACTGGCAATTAACAGGGGTAGTCTACGGGCCGGCGGGGAGAAGTCAAGGTCGCTAAGCGCCCTGGTGATGCTCCAAGGCGACAAAACGGGCGGATACACCAAGGGCTGGCACCGCTGGGGCGGTTGAGACTTCCAGTCGCTTTAGGCGGCCAGGGCGACGGGGGCGGAAATGTTGCACCAATCGGACGCGATGGAGCGGTCGAATTCCAGCCCGACGTGGTACTTATCCTCGGCCAGCCGCGAGCGAATCACCGAGGCGCAGATGTTCCTCTGCCCGGTCGTCTCGGTCTGCGGCAGGCACAGGAGGATGCGTTGGCCGGGATAGAAAGGCCGGCTCGAGATGACCCCAATGCCGCTGCGAGAGATGTCGATCGCGTGAATGAAGTCCAGCACGTTTTCGCCGTCGGGATCCAGCCGGACGCAGCGAAGCTTTATCTGCATGAACGCTCGGGGGTGCCGTCTTCGTTCCGCGGGAAGGATTTTTTGTGCGCTCATCGGATGCTCCTGAACTGGTGGTATTCGTTAGGGCACATCGGCCTGGAACGAGGGCGCCTTAAATAAGGAATATCTTCTTTTTGCCGACTCATCAGCCCCAGGCAGGCCTGCCCCCCTGCCGGCAGACAGGTTGGGGCTGCCCAAGCCGCCGACGACGTGTTAGCATCTCGCCAAGCCAGTCGCCCGTGGCGGCTTGGCCTCCTGGAGCACGCGATGGCTGACAAACAGGTAAGCGTGACGTTTCAGCCCAGCGGCCGGACCGCGCACGTGCTAGTCGGCACGAAGGTGCTGGAGGCGGCCGCCGGGGCCGGGCTGACGATCCAGACCCCCTGCGGCGGAGGCGGCGTGTGCGGCCAGTGCCGCATTCAGGTCACGGGAGGCGACTGCCCGCCGGGCGAGGCCGAGCGGCGGACTTTCACCGCCGACCAGCTCCGAGCGGGCTGGCGTCTGGCTTGTCAGACAGCCATCTGCGGCCGGGCCGTCATCACTGTGCCGCATACGTCGCTGTTCGCCGACGACCAGCAAATCCTCACCGCCGGCGCCGCGGCCACGGAGGTCATGCCCGCTGTGCGAAAAATCTTCGTCCGCCTGCCCGCCCCCACATTGACGGACAACGACGCCGACCTGCGCCGGCTTCAGAGACAGGTCGGCCCGGTCGAGGTGGACCCGCCGCTGCTGGCCGAGCTGCCGCGGTTGCTCCGGGCCGGCGACTTTACCGGCACGGCCGTGCTGGCCGACCATCGCCTGATCGACTTTGAATCCGGCGACACGACCGCGCAGTACTACGGCGTGGCCGTGGACCTGGGCACGACCACGCTGGCGGCGGCCCTGTTGGACCTGCAAAATGGGGAAGAACGGGCCGTCGCCTCCGCCGTCAATCCGCAGACAAAATTCGGCGACGACGTGCTGTCGCGGATCAAGCACGCCGCCACTCCTGCCGGCCTGGAGCAGCTCCGCCGGGCCGCCGCGGACGCCGTCGATGAGCTGATCCGGCGGCTGTGCAGCCAGGGGCGCGTGGCCCGCAAGCACATTTACGAGGTCGCCCTGGCCGGCAACACGACGATGCAGCACCTGTTCTGCGGCGTGGACCCCGCTGGCCTGGGCCAAATGCCTTTTGCGCCCGCCTTCGGTCACGCGCTGATGCTGGAAGCCAAGGAGCTAGGCCTGGCGATTCACCCGCGCGGGACGGCGTACGTGTTCCCATCCATCGGCGGCTTCGTGGGCGGCGACACCGTCGCGGGTGTCCTGTCCACGCGGCTGGCGGAGCTGGCCGGGCCCGTGCTGCTGGTGGACATCGGCACCAACGGCGAGATCGTGCTCGCCCACGACGGGCGGATCGAGGCGGCCTCCACCGCGGCCGGCCCGGCCTTCGAGGGCGCCGGAATCTCCTGCGGCATGCGGGCGACCGATGGGGCCATCGAAAAGGTCATCTTGGACGGCGACGTGCACTGTGGCGTCATCGGCGGCTCGGCGTCGGCCGGCCTGTGCGGCAGCGGCCTGATCGACTTGGCCGCCGAACTGCTGAAAGCGGGAATCCTCACGCCCGCCGGGCGTCTACTGCCGCCGGAGGAGTTGCCCGCCGGCCTGCCGGCGGCCCTGGCCGAGCGCCTCCACCGCGACGCCAAGGGTCAGGTGAGTTTCCTCCTGACCAAGCCGCGGGCCAAGACCAGCCGGTCCTCCATCACCCTGACGCAGCAGGACGTCCGCCAGCTTCAATTGGCCACTGGGGCGATTCGCGCGGGAATTTCCATTCTGCTGGGCCGCGCGGGCGTGAAGGCCGAGAGCCTCCAACGCGTCCTGGTGGCTGGGGGATTCGGCAGCTTCATCCGTCGGTCCAACGCCCAGCGGATCGGCCTGCTGCCCGCTGCCGTCGACCATCAACGCATCCAGTACGTCGGCAATGCCTCCCTGGCCGGCGCTAAATGGGCGCTGCTCTCCACGCGCCTGCGGCAACAAGCCCAGACCGTCGCCCGCCGCGTCAAGCACGTGGAACTCGGCACGGACAGCGAATTCCAGGACCGCTTCGCCGAGTCGATGGTCTTTCCCCCCTCCTAGCCCCGCCGTCGCGGCCGCTTACCCCGCCGACTTGGTGGTCATATTGTTACGGTGGATGACCTCGTCGTAGGGCTTCTCGCCCAGTTCCTTGGTGATGTCGGAGGTCTTCAGCCCTTTGATTTTGTCGATCTCCGCGGCCGAGTAGTTGGTCAATCCGCGGGCGATTTCCTTGCCGGCGGCGTCCAAGACCGCGATGGTGTCGCCGCGTTCGAATTGTCCCGCCACGGCCGTGATGCCCGAGGGCAGCAGGCTTTTGCCGCCCGTCACCAGGGCCTTGGCGGCGCCGGCGTCCACGACGATCTTGCCGGCCGCCTTGGCCGCTTGACCGATCCATCGCCGCCGGCTGCTGAGCCGTCGCTTGGCCGGGACGAAGACCGTACCCAGCTTTTCGCCCGCCAGCAGCCGCTCCAGCACGTTTGGCGTGTTGGCGTTGGCGATGACGGCCACTTCGCCGGCCCGCGTGACCGTGGCCGCGGCCGCCAGCTTGGTGCCCATGCCGCCGGAGCCCAGCGTGCTGCGGTCGCCGCGGACCAGCGCCATGGCCCCTTCGTCCACGTCGGCGACCACGTCCAGCACGGCGCCGTCCTTCATTAGTCCGTCCACGGTCGTCAGGAACACCAGAAGCTGCGCCCCCAGCATGGTCGTCACCAGGGCGGCCAACACGTCGTTCTCGCCGAAGCGGATTTCCTCCACCGCGACGGTGTCGTTTTCGTTGATGATCGCCAGCGCGCCGAACTCCTCCAGCGCCGCCAGCGTGTTGCGGATGTTCAGGTAGCGGCTGCGGTCCTCGAAGTCGTCCCGCGTCAGCAGCACCTGGGCCACCTTCACACCGTAACGGGCGAAGACGTCGTGGAAGGTCTGCATCAGCCGCCCCTGCCCCACGGCGGCGGCGGCCTGGAGCTGCGGCATGGTCTTGGGCCGGGATGCCAGGGCCAGCTCGCCCATCCCCGAGCCGATCGCCCCGCTGGAGACCATCGCGACCGACCGGCCGGACTTCATCACGGCGGCGACCTGCGCAGCCAGCTTGTCCACGGCCGCCGGGTCCAGCCGGCCGGCCTTGTCGCACAGCACGTTGGTGCCGACCTTCACCACGATCCGCCGGCACTTGGCGATAACTTCTTTTCTCAACGCGGTTGCGGGCATGGGGTCCTCGCTGCCGGCCGCACCTTGCGGCGGGCGTGTTACGTTTGCGGTTGCTTGGCTGCTTCGTGTTCGATGGCGTCGGTGGCGATGCCGCCCCGTCCGACGGCCGGGACGCGGTTCAGCACGCGGCAGATCATCTCCACGTTGCGGGCCGTGGCGCCCTGCCGGCTGCGGACGTAGGCCTGCGCCTCCCGCCCTGCCGCCTGGGCGACCGCGGGGTTCGCCAGCCACTCGCCCAGTGTGCGCTCCAGCTCGGCCGCGTCGGCCACGCGCCGGCAGCCGTGACGGGCCAGGTCGTCGGCCTGGGGAAAGTTGAACGTGTGCGGGCCGAAGGCCGTCGGCTTGCCGACGGCGGCCGATTCGATCATGTCCGAGCCGCCCATCGGCACCAGGCTGCGGCCGACGAACACCGCCGCAGCCAGGGCATAGAATTTCCGCAACTCGCCCATCGTGTCGCCCAGGATCACGGCGCCCGGCGGCGTCGGCCCGGCCGAGCCATCCGGCCTTTGGCTGCGGCGGACCATCGGCAGCCCCGCGGCCTCGATCAGGCGGGCGACCTCGTCGAACCGCTCCGGCTTTCGCGGCACGATGGCCAGCCGCACACCCGGCCGGGTCTTCAGGCGAGCATAGATGTCCAGCAATATCGGCTCCTCGCCCGGCCCCGTGCCGCCGGCCACGATGAGCTTGTCGGCCGGGCCAAGGCCCATCGCCGCGGCCAGGGCTTCCTGGCTGGGCAAGCGGTCGGCCACCTCCACCGTGTCGAACTTCATCATGCCGGTCACGTGAACTTTTTTCGGGTCAGCGCCCAGCGAGCGGAAACGGTCGGCGTAGGACTCGTCCTGCACGCCGATGGCCGTCAGGCGGTTGAAGAGGCGCCCAGCCAGCGGGCCCAGCAGGCGGTAGCGGACGTAGCCCTTGTCGGGGCTGATTCGCCCGTTGACCACGACCGCCGGAATCCCGCGGCGGTTGCAGGCGGCCAGGAAGTTGGGCCAAATCTCGCCTTCCATCAGTACCACCAGCGCCGGGCGAAGCCGGTCCAGCGCCCGCCCGACGGCCAGGGAGAAGTCCATCGGCCAGCGGAAGACCAGGTGGTCCGGAGCGAACAGCCGCACCGCGGCGGCCATGCCGGTGTCGGTCGTCGAACTGACCACCACGCGGAAGTCGGGAAGCTGGCCGTGCAACTGGGCCACCAGCGTGCGGGCGGCGTTGACTTCGCCGAGGCTCACGCCGTGCACCCAGATCACCGGCTGAAGGCCGTAGCGGATCGGCACCGCCCCCAGCCGCTGGGCAATGTCCGTGCGATAGCGGCCGTGGCGGATCATCCGATAAACCCACCACGGACTGCTCGCCGCCAGCGCCAGCGCGTAGCCGACATCCAGCAGAATTCCCATAGTCCCGGCTAGTATGGTCCCCTGCGCCAGCAGTGTCAACCGCGGCAGGCGGCTGGCACGTTGTCAGGAACGGCGGCGGTTGCTATAGTCGCCGCCATGAGCACGAGCAAAGGCAGAAGCAAAGGCCGAGGCAAAAAACCCTCCACGCCGCCCCGCCACGAGAACATCTGGGCCCCCTGGCGGATGGAATACATCAACGGCCTGGCCGACGGCGACGACGGCTGCTTCCTGTGCCGCTGCCGCGACGACCGGAAAAACGACGCGGCCAACCTGGTCCTGTGGCGCGGGCGGAAAAACTTCATCGTGCTCAACCGCTTCCCCTACACCGGCGGGCACAGCATGGTGGCGCCGCTGGAACACCTGGCCGATCTGACCGACCTGGACGACGCGACGATGCTGGAAATGCTCCAGATGATCCGCGACCTTCAGCGCGTGCTGAGCCAGACCGTCCACGCGCACGGCTTCAATATCGGCATCAACCTCGGCCGCTGCGCCGGGGCGGGCCTGCCGGACCACCTGCACGTTCACGTCGTGCCGCGCTGGGCCGGTGACACCAACTTCATGCCCGTGCTGACGGGCAAGACGGTCATCCCCGTGGCCCTGGAAAAACTATTCGCCCAGCTCCGCCAAACCGCCGGCCAGCTCCGCCTGCCCTGGCAGATGACATGAATCGCCCCGCGCCCAGCCCACGCGAGCTTTACCAGCGGCGACAGAAGGATTGGCTCCATCCGGCCGCGGTCGGCGAGCTCGACAGCGGCGGGCGGCGCGTCGCCGAGGCCGAACACCCCTACCGCACCTGCTTCCAGCGCGACCGCGACCGCATCGTGCACTGCTCGGCCTTCCGGCGCCTGGACTTCAAGACGCAGGTGTTCGTCCCCCACGAGCACGACCACTTCCGCACGCGCATGACGCACACGCTGGAGGTCGCCCAGATCGGCCGGACCATCGGGCGGGCGCTGCGGCTGAACGAAGACCTCATCGAGGCCGTCGCCCTGGCCCACGACCTGGGGCACCCGCCCTTCGGCCACGGCGGCGAGGCCGTGCTGGACGAGCTGATGGCCGACCACGGCCGCTTCGAGCACAACCACCAGACGCTCCGCGTGGTGGAGTACCTGGAGCACCCTTACCCGCCTTTCCGCGGGCTGAATCTCACGCAGGTGGTCCGCGAGTGCCTGGCCAAGCACCGCACGCGATACGACGCGCCCGTTTGCCCGGAGTTCGACCCCGCGCTGTCGCCGCCGCTGGAGGGTCAGCTTGTGGACCTGGCCGACGAGATCGCCTACACCTCCGCCGACGTGGAGGACGCCCTGGCCGCCGAATGTATTACGCAGGAGCAGCTTGAGGGCATGTCGCTGTGGCGCGATGCCTGGCAGACGGCCCAGCGTGAGTATCCCGCGGCCGCGGCCATCCACAAGCGGATTCGCGCCTGCAAGGCCCTGCTGGCCGCGATGGCCGACGACGTCATCGCCACGACGGGCCGGCGGATGGAGGCCGCCGACTTGAAAAACCTCCAAGCCGTCCGCCAAGCGGGGCGCATCGTGGAGTTTTCGCCCCCGATGGCCGAAGCGGTCCGCCAGCTTCAGGATTTTCTGATGAAGAACGTCTATCTGCGGGGCGAAAACGCCCGGCACGACCAGGAAGCCGCCCGGATTATCCGCGAACTGTTCGCCGCCTACGTCGCCGACCCCCGCCTGCTGCCGCCGCAATATCAGCAACACATCGAGGCCGACGGGTTGCACCGCGTGGCGTGCGACTACATCGCGGGCATGACCGACCGCTTCTGCCGGCAGGAACATCAAAAAATCCGCGGGGACTCTAGCTCGTCCTGACGGCCGGGGCGGCGCGGATGCCGGCCTCCTCGATCTCGAAGAACTCCTCTTGCTTGAAGGAAAAGACCGCGGCGATCACGTTGGAGGGAAAGACGCCGATCCGCGTGTTGAGGTCGCGGACGTTGGCGTTATAGAACCGCCGGGCGGCCTGGATGCGGTCCTCGGTGTTGGCCAGCTCCTCCTGGAGGGCCAGGAAGTTGGCGGAGGCCTTCAGGTCCGGATACCGTTCCACCACGGCGAACAGCTGCCGCAGGGCGGCGATCAGAACGTTCTCGTCGGCAGCCTGGCTGGCGGGGGAACCGGTGGAGGCCACGGCGCGCTGGCGGGCCTGGACCACGTCCTGGAGCACCGTGCGCTCGTGGGCTGCGTAGCCCTTGACCGTCTCGACGAGATTGGGAATCAGGTCGTAGCGGCGGCGTAGTTCCGTGTCGATGCCCGACCAGCTCTCCCGGCACAGTTGCCTCAGCCGCACCAGGATGTTGTAGGTGGCAATCACCCAGAGCACGGCCAGGAGGACGACCCCCAGCACCACGAACAGCAAAATGGGCGGCGAATGACCCTGCGTCATCATGAGATGGGGCATCAGGCCTCTCCTTGTACCGGCGGGCGCAGTTGGCCCTGCTGTTGGATAACGTATTCGGGCAACTGGTCCAGGATGCCACAGACGACTTGAAAGGCGGCCTGGAAATCCGCGGGCTTGAACGGACTTTGCCGATAAGCCATCACGCTGACTAGGCCGAACTGGATGCGAAATGGCGGGCTGGCCAGCAGGAGCTCCATCACGCGGGGGTGAATCACGTCGTAGGCCCACCGCTTGTTGACGGCCTTGACGAAGAACTTCCGGCTGAAGTCCGCCGATTCAAAGTTGATGTCCTCGGCGCCGAAGAATTCTCCCACCTTGTCGAGGAGACCCTCCGGCCGGATGGTCAGCGGCTGGAGCGGTATGGGACTGGACACGATCACAGCGGAGAACACGTGCTCCTGGCGGCTCTTGCCTGCTTGAATCACATAGCGGTAGTCAAAACCCAGGACGTCGCGCTGGCCCCAGCGGCCGCGGAGAAGGTTATAGGCACAGCGGTTGTCACCGTTCTGCAGGCAACTGAACTCGGGATACTTACGGTCGAAATCGTCGAACTTTCCCTCGGCAAGCGCCAGACCGTGCTCGGCCGCCCAGGCGGCCAGATCCCTCCGCCGCTTGGCCGAGGCGTACTGGCTATAGAAAAACAAGACGATCGCTACGCCAAGGAACAGCACGATGAACCCGGGAGGAACCGTGTCGTGGTAGTACGCCGGCAAGATGGCTTGGACCCAGAAAATTGGCATCCGCGACTATCCTTTCACCGCCGCCAGCGCTGGCGGCCACGGCCTGCTACTGCGGCTTGGCCGGCGGCAGGGGCCGGGTGATCGTGATGGCCCGCTTGCCTCGGCAGGCGCCCAGCCGCGCGGCGAAC
>Ga0187882_1001820_pt1 | contig 20677 bp, 13 predicted proteins | sample June2016WEW_19_1_3_FD_132991 | JGI IMG/M metagenome (GOLD analysis project Ga0187882, IMG submission 132991) | Peatland microbial communities from SPRUCE experiment site at the Marcell Experimental Forest, Minnesota, USA - June2016WEW_19_150 | ecosystem: Environmental > Terrestrial > Soil >... | reverse complement strand
CCGAGAAACCAAGTCTTTGTGCCCACAACGGGCGTTTCCACTGTACTCAATGCTCCTCCTCGAAACCCTGTTGGACGAGACTACTCCGCGTAATCCCATCGACTTCACGTCCGGATTGCTCCCCGCTAAGGCACCACTTAGAAAGGAACCCCTACGTGCGGAAAACCAGAATCGGGCCCTGGCCCCGCCGGGACCAAACTCAAGGCGAAATCGGTTGCGGCTTCTGCCCCGCGTGCCGCGCCAAACCGGCGGCGTCGCGGTAAACACGCAATTTCTTGGCACGGCGCGCGCGCAACTTGTTCTTCGGCAACATGCCGAGAATGGCTTCGCGAACCATCCATTCCGGCTTGCTCTCGCGGAGGCGCTTGGCGGGAACTTCCTTTAATCCGCCGGGATAGCCGCTGTGCGAGTAATAAATTTTTTGATCGACCTTGTTGCCGGTCAGGCGAATTTTGTCCGCATTGATGATGACCAGGTGATCGCCGGAATCGAGATAGGGCGTAAAGCTGGCCTTATCCTTCCCGATTAAAATGCGCGCCGCTTTCGTGGCCAGGCGGCCCAGCACCTGGTTGGAAGCGTCCATGACAAACCACTGCGAGCCGATTTTGAGGGCTTCGGCTTCTGCTCCCTTGGCTACGTACGTCCTCATTGCAATCAGTCACACCTTTCCCTGTAAAGACAAAATCTAATTTTAAGGGTGGAGTGCGGCTTTGTCAACGAAGCACTTGCGCTTTCCCGCCCCACAGAAAGCCAGTTTCCGATTACGCGACTCTACAGGAGTTAGCCAATCGCTGACCGCGCCGATTGCCGGTCACAAGGTCATTTCCCAACACGTATTCGACTAGGTACGAAATCCCTAGCAGAATTCCGTTTCGCGAACCGGATTTATTTCTGGTTCAGAAGCTCTGGATTTCGGATGATGAGCATTCGACGAACAGGAGAGGTTACTGAGGCAAGCCGATCCGGCGGACCAAGTCCTGGAAGCGAGGATCAGAGCGCAGAGAGTCGAATACGGGATCGCCCTTGAGGAACGTGAGCCAGAAATCGCGCTGCTGATAGCCCTTTTCGAGCCAGGCGAAGGCTTGATCCTTGTCGCCGAGACCAATGTAGATTTTCGCGAAGTTGGTTGGCGCTACATAGCCTTTCTTCGACTGCTCTTGCAAATCCGCAATCACCTTGCGAGCGTCCGCGGCACGGCCCATTCGGCCGTAAACGTAGCCGATCGTCGCGTAGGGTTCTGCCGTGAAGTCTCCCGCCTTTTTCAATTCTTCGACGGCCTCCTGAAACTGACCTTGCTCGGCTAGCGTCTTGCCGAGGTAAAGATGCGCGGGCCAAAAGCGCGGCTCGAGATCCAAGGTCTTGCGCAGTTGGGAGACTGCCTCGTCGTAGCGCCGCGCCTCATACAGGGATTGCGCCAAGAGAAAACTTCCTTGCGCGGACACTGGGTCGAGTTCGACTGCTCGCCGGCCTTCGCGAATCGATTCCTCGATCTTGCCCTCTTGACGGAGGAAATGTGCATGGTTGGCGTGTGCGATGGAGGAGTTTGGGTTTAGACGGAGCGCGGTTTGAAATTCTCTCTCGGCACCCGCCCAATTCCAGTCGTAGTCTGCCAAGTTGGTGGCCAGGGAGACATGGGCTTCGGCAAGCTGGTCGTCAATCTCGAGGGCGCGCTTCGCGGCAGCCTCGGATTGAGGAAGACCGTCCATCGGAGCGACGTTGCTGTTGAATATGAGCGCCCGATAGGAATCCGCCAAGGAAGCATAGGCCGCTGCGTAAGCCGGATCCTTCTTGATGGCGGCTTGGAACAGCGCTATGGCTTTTTGTTCGTCAGGACCGTTATGCAGATTCAGGTAGAAGAGGCCGCGGAGATAGTCTTCGTGGGCTTCGGGATCAATGACGTCATTTCGGGTAAAGCGGGCCTGTTCCTGCGGGGTGAGTTTCAACTGGACTTCATCGACGATAGCCTGCGCGATTTCGTCCTGGAGGCGGAGCGAATCCCGGAAATCGCGTTCGTAACCCTTGGCCCAGAGGTGTGTATCGGTGGGGCCTTGAACCAATTGCGCGGTGATGCGGATGCGGTCGCCTTCGCGTTCGACCGAACCTTCAACCACGGCGTCGACATTCAGCTCTCGCGCAATCTCCGGAACCGACTTCTGCGTTCCCTTATACCGCATCGCCGAGGTACGCGAAACGACACGCAACGAGCGGACCTGGGACAGCTCAGTGGTCAGTTCTTCGGTCATGCCATCGGCGAAGTATTGCTGTTGAGGGTCGCCGGAGAGATTTTCGAGGGGAAGCACGGCGAGAGAGTGAATGCCGGGAGCAGAGGCGCGATGGAATACCCTGTCACGCAAACCACCGACGTTGGCGGCGAACAGAGCGGCGGCAAGGACAGCCAGGGCGATGACGCCGGGAATCCACAGGCTTCGCTTCGCGGAGCTTGGAGGGGTTACGGAAACGGGAACAATGGAAGGGGAAGTGGCCCGCGGCGTGTGAGCGGCTTCGAGCGCGGCGCGGACTTCGCTTGCCCGCTGGTAGCGGTGGCCCGGCTCCTTTTCGAGACAACGCTCGATGACCGTCCGGAGTCCTGCAGGAAGTTGGGGCGGGAGCGGAGGGAGCGGCTCCCGGAGGATTCCAGAAGTCAGCTCGAAGGCCGTCTGGCCGCGGAAGGGGCGATTGCCTGCCGACATTTCGTAGAGGGTGACGCCGAGAGACCAGATATCGCTGCGCGCACCAGCTTCTTCGCCGCGGAGAATTTCGGGCGCGATGTATGGGAGCGTTCCGACGATCGCGCTGGCATCGATAGCCGATTGGGTCGAGCGAGTCGATTCCGCGAATTCGCGGTCGCCATAAAACCTGGCAAGACCAAAGTCCAGAACCTTGACCTGGCCGGAGGGGGTGATGACGACATTGGCCGTCTTGATGTCGCGATGGATGATACCGCGATCGTGCGCATGTGCCAGCGCGGCGGCGATCTGCGCGCCATAGCGCACCACCAGCTCTGGGCGCAGGCCTTCCGGGGGGATGAGCGAATTGAGCGGCCTGCCCTCGACGAGCTCCATCACAATGAAATGGTGGCCGCCGGCTTCGCCCACTTCGTGGATGGTGCAGATATGCGGATCGTTTAAGGCGGAGGCGGAACGCGCTTCGCTGAGGATTTTTTTTTCCGCCTCGGCGCCGCCTTGAGAATCCCGCCGGAGGATTTTGAACGCGACATCCCGTTTCAAGTGCTCATCGCGAGCTCGATAGACCTCGCCCATACCGCCGGCGCCGAGCTTTTCCACGATTCGGTAGTGCGAGATGATCTGGCCGATTAGAGATGAAGAGTCCGGCATTTCGCGTTCATCTTAGGTTGAGCCAGAAGGCAAGTCAACGAAGACAGATTGCTTACAAGCCAGGGTTGCATAGCATCTGGAAGCAAAAGATTGGCATGCTGGAAACATGCCAACAACGCTCAAACCGGACAAGTGAAGTACTGGGACGGTGCGTGCCTGGTAATCCGAGTGATCAAGGGTTAGCGCGCCGATTTTTGATTGCGAGTCCGAGCGATGTTATCGTGTCTCTGCTTGGACATTTCGCCGATCATGGGACGAGCGCCGAATGCGACTTCATACGCATATCCCTGTGAGGGCCACCGCACGCTTATCGCGTAGATATGGATTTTCCTGGAGTGAATCATCCATGGGACCCCACCGCTCATGAACGTATTTGACCTGGTTGTCGGCAAGCCCATCAAGACCAGCGACGAACGCGCCGAAAAGATCGGTCCGGCACAGGGCATCCCCATCTTTGGGCTCGATGGGCTGAGCTCGGCTGCTTACGGCCCGGAAGCGGCTCTCAGCCTTCTGATTCCCCTCGGCCTTCTCGGCGTGCGCTATATCGTTCCGGTCAGCGCCGCGATCATCACGTTGCTGGTGATTGTGTACTTCTCCTATCGCCAGACCATCGCCGCCTATCCCTCCGGCGGCGGCTCCTATACTGTGGCGCGCTTCAACCTGGGCACACCGGCGGCGCTGCTTGCCGCGGCGGCGCTCCTGGCCGATTACATCCTGACCGCGGCCGTGGGGATTTCCGCGGGAGTGGGCGCCCTGGTCTCGGCCGTTCCGTCGTTGCTGCCGCACACGGTGTCCATTTGCGTGGGGATTCTGATCGTCATCACCATCATCAATCTCCGCGGTGTACGCGATGCGGGCTTGGCCTTCGCCGTTCCCACCTACCTTTTTGTCGGCACGCTTCTGATTACCATCGTCGCAGGCATTCTCCGTGTTCTCCTCAGCGGCGGACACCCAATGCCGGCAGCTCCCCTTCCGCCACCGCCGCCGATGACCCAAGCCGTCACCTACTGGCTGCTGCTGAAAGTCTTTGCCAGCGGTTGCACCGCATTGACCGGCGTAGAGGCTGTGAGCAACGGCGTAAAGGCCTTCCGCGAGCCCGCGGTGAAAAATGCCCAGCGCAGCCTCACCGTGATTATTTTTGTCCTGGCGGTGCTGCTGGCGGGAATTTCCTATCTCGTGAAGGTTTACGGCATCGCCGCGACTGATCCGGGGCAGCCCGGTTACCAGAGCCTTCTCTCCATGCTCATCGCCGCGGTTTTCGGCAAAGGCTATTTCTACTATCTGACCATCGGCTCGATTCTCTTCGTTCTTTCGCTCTCCGCCAACACCGCCTTCGCCGATTTTCCGCGCCTGTGCCGCGCCATCGCGCAGAACAACTACCTTCCGCACGCCTTCGGGTACCGCGGGCGGCGGCTCGTCTATACCTATGGAATCGTGGTCCTGGCGGTGCTCTGCGGCGGCCTTCTGATTCTTTTTGGCGGGGTCACCGACCGGCTGATCCCGCTCTATGCCGTCGGCGCATTTCTGGCCTTCACGCTTTCGCAGACCGGCATGGTGATGCACTGGCGGAGAAATCGCGGTCCGGGCTGGCTGAAGAGCGCGTTAGTGAATGGGTTGGGCGCGCTGGTCACCGGAATCACCGTCGTCGTGGTGCTGGTTGCGAAATTCGCGCAAGGCGCATGGATCACGCTGCTTTTCATTCCCTTGACGATTGTTTTTTTCACCGTTGTCCGCCGCCACTATCACTCTGTGAAGGTCCTCACCAACTGCACGGTTCCCGTCAACCCGGCAAGTCTCAGCCAAGCTCCCATCGCCGTTGTGCCCGTGGACCGCTGGAGCATCATTACCCGGCAAGGGATTGCATTTGCCGCCCGGCTTTCAACGGAAGTGATCGCCCTGCACGTCGAGCTTGGGGAGAACTCCGAATTGCTTCTCGACGACTGGGCGCGCTACGTTGAAGAGCCCTTTCGCATCGCCGGAAGGGAGGGGCCGAAACTCCAACTACTGCCTTCCCCTTACCGCTTCATCATCATTCCCATCATTCAGTTCATTCTCGATCTTTCGAAGAAGCATCCCGATCGCAACATCATTGTGGTCATACCCGAGCTCGTGGAAAACAAATGGTATGAATATTTCCTTCACAATCAGCGTGGCCGGCTGCTGGAATGGCTGCTGCTGGTGCAAGGCAATGAGCGCATCTTCACGGTAAGTGCGCCGTGGTACGTCGGCGAAAGAACGTAACGCCAGTGGTCGGCAGTGTTGCGCCTGGAATCCAAAGTCGAGGAGAGATTCCTCCGCTCCGGGACGGCAAACAACGCCGTCCCTCCGGTCGGAATGACAGTTTCTAGGTGCTGGATAAGGTAGGAGAATCCAGCTTGGGCGAAGGCACGCCGCTAGACAATGCTACGCTGTTCTTCAGAGAGCGCGTCGGCTGAACGAGGCGAGGCTTGCAACCTCACTGCACGTCCGAGACTTTGCCTTTCACGAACGTGACCTTCATATCCTTGTAGTAGTAAATCTGCTTGGCGCCGAGATTGACAATTTTCTCCGGCTGACCCAAGGCAGCGGTAACTTCATCGGGGGTTTGGCCCAACTGAATCGTCGGGGGAGGCTGAGGCGGGGTGGCCGGCTGTTGCGGAGCCTGCTGCTGTGCCTGCGCGTTTTGGCCCTGCGCGTCTTGCCCCTGCTGCTGTTGCTGTCCGCTATCTCCCGTGTCGATCTCGAGGGTTTGATTGATGAGGTCAGAGACTTGGCCGCCATCGGCGCCGCTCAAATAGTCTTTCGGGAACTGAAAGACGACCTGGGCTCTTCGCTGGGAGGGATCCTGTACCGAATTACAGGTGTCGCACTCGATAATCGTGAGCGCAACCTTGGAGTCCTTGCGATTGACGTCGATCTTGGAGACATAAACCTTCTCCCCGACGGTCAGGAACTTCGTGTCCGTGGACGCTGCGCCGGTCGGGTCTGACACGCCCTTCCATTTCAGGAATTTACTGACTCCCTGCGCGGCCGTGTTGCTGGCCGCATGAACTTGGCCATCTTTTACGGTGCTCGGCAGGATAACCGCGTTTCCGGAGGGGACGCTGATGATTCCACCTTTTTTTATCACCAGCACCGTGCCGGTTTCGAGCACCGAAAGTCCGGTCGAATCCGTGCCCAGTTTCACCAGCTTGTATTTCGCGGTCAACTGACTCTCCAGGGAATCAGCGCCACTATCCTGTGCTTCAGCCAGCATCCAGGGAAACATCCCCGCGAAGATTACCGCAACCATCTGGATCGTCCGCGCCGCTTTGCCGTTCATTGAAAGCTCCTCCTGTAGACCGCCCACTCTCCCTCTCAAAAGGAACCACTGCCCGCAAACCCACTCTCCGGGCAGGCAGGGGGAGCATCAGCAAAATGCGGCCAAACGCTCCCGTTTGCCACCGGATCGCGTTCTCGGACGTCCGCTAGTCGTCGCTGCTGCTGCTTGCGGAGGCGTCCTGGACTTCCTTCTCGGCTTGGCTGGCCTCGTCCTGTTGCGCTTTCAGATCGGCCTCTACCGTCAAGTCCGGCTGCGCCTGACCGTTGGGATTGGGTTTGGAACCAGCCGCCGGACCGGCGGGAATGCCGTTCTTCCCCTGGTTTTCCGCGAGCTTCCCGAGGCCTTCGCTGATCTTGGCCTGGAAGTCGTTGTGCATGTCCTGCAGATCCAGAACGGCCACGGCAACCTGTGATCCGGAGGTGCAGTCATTCCTCTGGCTACTGGCGACGAGTACTTTCACGTTCTGGTCTGCGTCCGGGGTGTCCTGGATGCGCGTCAGCACATCACCGGGGCTCAAGGAACATTCTGTTCCGTCGGGATTAGACTCACTGAGAACCGCGGACACGATGAACGTGCGGTGCGCGGGATCCAGTGCGGCCGGAACTTCATCGGGGCCGTTCTGGCCTCCACCCGCCGGGGCGGTGCTACTCACTGGGGCGGCGGGCTCGGGATTCGCAGCCGCTTGTTGTTGCGCTGCGATTTGGGCTTTTACTTCATCGGCGATCTGCTGCTTTACCTCGGGCGTAAGACCGACCGCGCCGCCGCCGGATGCAGGTTGCTCCTCGCCTGCCGCCTCGGCATTGGCATTGGCCTGCGCTGCCGCTCGGGCTTCGTATGCTGCTTGAAGATTGGCAGCCAGCAAATAGTCGGTGATCCAGAAAGCTGGAGAGGCGTAAACAGGTGCAGGGGCAAAGTAGTAGCCATAATACCCGTACCAAGGAGCCCCACCCCAGCCCCAGCCGAACGCTATCGGCGCGGCCCAGGGATTGTAGGCCCAGCCATAGAATCCGGGGGCGTAGTAAAGCGAAGGAACAAAGCCGAAGTAGGGATGCCCGTGCCAGTAATACCCGCGATAGGCATAGGCGTAACTGCGGCCACCATAGTAATAGGACCGCCGCATATAGGGGTGGCCACCCCGGTAGTAGCCATGTTCGGCAAAGCCACGACCGTGTCCATAGCCGACCACTCTGACACCGGGCCGGGGATGGGAGTCGAACCGCCGCTCGCCATGAGCGCCGTGGTTGATCGTCATGCCGCTGCGGGTGTGGATGGTGCTGACATGGCCACCGCGATCGAAATTCGCTCTTGTACCACTCTTGGTTTCAACGCTGGTCCTTTTGCCGGTGGAGTTGAAACTGTGGACGCTGCCATTCGCGCCGGGCTTGGAACTCCCACCGGCGGGGTGATGCCCCGCCACGTTGGTTGCGCCGCCGTGCGCGGTATTGGTGGCTCCATGCGTCCCGCCGGTGGTTGGTCCGTGCGTGCCAGCCCCCCCGGTGGTTGGTCCGTGCGTGCCAGCCCCCCCGGTGGTTGGTCCGTGCGTGCCAGCCCCGCCACCCGAGCTTCCGGCTGGCTTTGAGGGTGCTTTTGGCGCCGGCTTAACCGCAGCCGCAGGTTTACTCGGTGCCTTAGCCTGGGGCTTCTTCTCCTGGGCCACCGCGAATACCGATACAGCAAGGAAAAGCATGGAAAACAACAGACCACGAACCAGAAGCTTGCTTCCTTCGTTCCAACTCATCATTGCCCTCCTCGGAAAATCCCCCATCATTGCCAAAATCAAAAAAACGCGCCCTGCTCTCGACAGTCTGTCCGACGTACTTTAGCGCCGACCGTCAGCGCGTTGCCGCCGCGTGTGAGCGGGCTTTACCCGGGTATTCATCTTCTTGTGATGGGAGTACAAGGCAAGCAGCCGGAACCTGCCGTGACCACGGAAGCTGCTTCATGATGAACTTCACACTGGGCATGCTGTTCCCCAAAAAGCAATTGACCGCGGAGCAGAGGAAGGAATCTTACTGGTCTGAGGACGCAGAGTCAATTGCTAGCTTCCGAGAAATGACGGCTACTTAATTAGAAGGTGTGGTTCGTCGATTCTGGGGGACTTTGGAAGCCTTTGCAATACGGAACGATGGCCGTGTACCTGCGGGCCATTGAAATCGATGTTGACGTAATGGCTAACCAGGCTAATCATGCGTCATGTCACCAACACTCAAGAAAGTGCTCCAAGCAGTATTCTGGTTCGTCCTTGGTCATCTTAGCTGCGCGGTCATGCATCATCTCCACCACTTCACGTGGAAATGACCGAGAGGCGTGTGCCAAGTTGGCATGGGCGGGATGGCTGGGGGTCTCCCTCGGTCCGTTCGCAATCTGGCGATAGCGATTTGAATAAAGCTAACGCTCTGGTTGGCTAGCTGCGGGGGCGTCGAGGGCCAGATCTTCGCCCACCAGATGCAGGTAATCCTGAAGAACGGAAACGACAAGCGCGTGGTCCTCGCGCTGCGGCAAACCGGAAACGGTGATCGTGCCGACGCACCCTGTTCCCGCAAGGAGAATCGGGAAACAGCCGCCGTGGGTCGCATAGTCCTTTGGATCAAGGCCCACCTTTTCTTGTAAAGTGCTTTGAGCGCGCTCGTGCTTCAAACCGATGGCGTAGGAACTGCGGTGAAAGCGCAGAACGACGTTACGCTTGCGGCGAATCCAGTCCCAATTGTCCGGCGTGGTTCCCGGCATGGCGTACGAAAAAAGAGCATGCCCGTTGAGCTGAATATCGATGGCCACGGCAACGTGGCGTTTTTCAGCAGCCGCTTTGAGGGCGGTCCCCACAGCCCAGGCCACTTCTGCATCAAAGTGTTTGAATTGCAGCCGCTTTTCCTGCAGCGCAATTTTTTCGAGATCTTGATCAACGGTCATGAATTTTTCCTCCGTGAAACGAGTGAAGTAAACCTGCAAGAAACTTCTTTGCGACTACGTCACAACCGGCGCATAAGCAACACCAGCCAGGCCAAACACCCGCTGATAGCGCTGCACCTCCTCGCGGGGGCCCAGCGCTTTTTCAAAGTTGTCGGAAAGTTTCACTGCCGGCCTGCCATTGGCATCGTTGAGCTTGCACACCAGGCTTACGGGATCGAAGTCGCCACTGCCTTGCGCATTGCAGTTGCGAAAATCATTGGTAAGCAACGTGCCCCATCCCGCGCTGAAGCGGATGCGGCGTTCGGGAATCCACTTTCGTTCATTGAGAAAATCGCTCGCTTGCCGAAAATCCGTGGGAGCAGCGCCATTGCGAATTGTCCCGGAAAAATAGGCATGCAATCCCAAAATCGTGTCCACATCCAGGGAGTCAGAGGCAATGAAGAGTTTTTGCCGCGGATCGCGCCCTTTCTGTTCGAGCCAGGCAATGTATTCGTCGCCCGCAAGAAAAGGATCTTTGCTGTCCGCGCGCTGTCCCGTCCAGTCCGCCACCCAGTCCGGAGCGTTGCCAAGAAACTGCGTCGTGCCAAAGGTGTCTGGGAGCAGAATGCGCAACTCGCCGTGATAGGTCTGCTGCCAAAGCTCCAGCAAGCGGTATTGCGAGGCCTTCAGTTCTTCGTCATCCTTGGCCATTGTGGCCAACGCCATGGGCAATTCATGGGCATTCGTGCCGATCGCTTCCAAATCGTGTTTATAGGCCAGATAGGTATTCGAGGTACCGGTAAAGTTGCTGCCGAGCACGTCGCTTATGGCTTTTACCACGTACTCCTGCCATAAGAAGCTATGGCGGCGCCGCGTTCCAAAGTCGCTCACTTTCAGTCCGGGGACGTCGCGCAAGCGCTCCATTTTTTCCCAGAGTTTCGTTTTGGCCCGGGCATAGAGAATATCCAACTCGAGTTCGCTCAGACGCTTGAGGCTGGCGCGCGTCCTCAACTCGCTGATTGCCGAAAGCGCATAAATCTCCCACATGGTCGTCTCTGTCCAGAGGCCGTGAAAGGCGAGGGAGAACTGCCCGTCTTGAATCGAGAGCTCATAATCAGAGAGCCGGAAGTCGCGATCGAGCCACTCCAGGAAAGCCGGTTGAAAGATACCGCGGCGTCCATAAAAGGTATTGCCTGCGAGCCAGATCAGTTCGGATTTTTGAAAGCGCAGCTTCCTGGTCTGCTCGAGCTGTTCCCGAAGCTGATCGGCATCGATCAAATCGCCAAGGCGTACGTTGACGGAGCGATTGATGAGCGAAAAAGAGGCGGTGGTCTTAGGGAAGCGCTTCCAGATGAACTGCAGCATCAGCAGCTTGTAAATATCGGTATCGAGCAGAGACCGCGTAATGGGGTCCACTTCCCAGTTATGGTCATGTGCGCGCCGCGCAAAGTTGATGATCACAATGCCACCACTTTACCTTACTCGGGGCGCTCGGCGGCAAGTGTATGCGAGATCCGCCACGCCGCGCTTACTCGAGGACGTGGATGTTCTTTTTGGCGCAGATCTCCTTGAGTATCTGGGGCCACACGCTTACGGTGACTTCGCCGAGATGCGCTTTCCTCAGCAGGAGCATGAGGGTGCGGGACTGACCGATACCGCCGCCGATGCTCAGCGGGATTTCATTCTTCACAATGGCCTGGTGATAGGGGAACTTGAGGAAGTCCAACTGGTGGGACAGCTCGAGTTGCTTCTTCAAGCTTTCCGCATTCACGCGAATGCCCATGGAGCTGAGTTCGTGGCGGCGCCGCGTGACATGGTTCCAGACCAGGATGTCGCCGTTCAAACCATGCAGGGGCCGGCCATCAGGGCCTTTGGTTTCGGTGACCCAGTCGTCGTAATCGGCGGCACGCATTTCGTGCGGATAGCCATCCTCGAGGGGATAGCCGATGCCAACGATGAAGAGCGCGGGGTACTGCTGGAGAATGGCCGTTTCGCGCTGCTTCCGGGGGAGCTGGGGATACATTCGGAGGAGTTCCTCGGCATGGAGGAAGGTGAGCTTCTCCGGCAGATTCGGATACTTTTCATTCTTGAGCTCGGGGAAAAGATCCTGGGCGTAGAGTTCGGCTTCGACGAGCACTTTCCAGATTTTGCCGACGATCTCCTTCAGGAAGTCGAGGTCGCGCTGATCGGAGGTGATGGCGCGCTCCCAATCCCACTGGTCCACGTAGACGCTATGGTCATGGTCGAGTAAATAGTCTTTGCGGACGGCGCGCATGTCCGTGCAAAGGCCTTCACCGGGACGCATGCCGAATTCCTTCAGGGCCACCCTCTTCCACTTGGTGGCGGCCTGAACAATCTGGGCATCCACGGGGTGCTTGTCGTAGTCATTGCGGATATGGAATTGGATGGGGGTGCGGGAGCCGTCGCGGTCCAGCATGTCGTTGACACCGCTTGCGATGTCCACGATCAGGGGTACCGTTACCATTAACAGATTCAATTCCTTACAGAGGTTGTCCTCGATAAAGCGTTTAACGGCGAAAATCGCTTTCTGGGTTTCCCTGCGGGAAAGCGCACTGGAATAGTCCAGGGGAAGAATCTTCTCCAAATCCTCATAGTTGCCAATACCGGGTCCTGCCAAATCCGCTGCTTTGCTGGACATAGGTCACACCTCCGCTAAACCTTTCTCATGAATTCTTCTATCCACCAGCCTGCGCACCTCAGGAGTTAAAACTCCTGCATTTGCGGGCCTTGTCGTCATGGCTGAACAGGCTGTGGAAAACACCAAAAAGATTTTCTTCAGGGGCTGAAGCCCATTGGTTTTAGGAATCTTATGCCGGGGCTGAAGCCCCGCCCTCCTAAAGAAAAGACTTTTCCCGCAAACTGTGCCCTTCGCTGGCCCTGGGTAAGATGGTGGCCTGCCAGGAGCCACTTATGAGATGAGCTCCAAGGGAACAGTCACGCCAAGGGAGGAAAGGGGCCAGTACGGGACACACCGAGTCATGTGATATATGTCACAGCTTTTGGTGCCTATAAGCAAGTTTAATAGTAGTGCTCTCCGGCCAGCCTCGATTGCCGGCCCCTGAACCGCTTATCTCATGACATCTGAGTACCAAAATTCAATTAGGAGGACACACTCATGGGCATTAGTACCCTATCCGCTGCGACTACCAAAGGAACCGCGGACTATGTAAATGAAGTTTTGACGAGCGTACGAGCCAAGAATCCGGCCGAACCCGAGTTTCATCAGGCAGTGCAGGAAGTACTCGAATCCTTAGGTCCCGCCCTCTCGAAACACCCTGAATACCAAAAAGCGCGCATCCTTGAGCGCATGGTCGAGCCGGAACGCGTAATCATGTTTCGCGTCCCCTGGGTCGACGATCAGGGCAACGTCCAGGTGAATCGCGGATTCCGTATTCAGATGAGCAGCGCCATCGGCCCGTATAAGGGCGGACTCCGCTTCCACCCTTCGGTGAACCTGGGCATCTTGAAATTCCTGGCCTTCGAGCAGGTGTTGAAGAATTCCCTGACGACGCTGCCAATGGGCGGCGGCAAGGGAGGCTCAGACTTTGATCCCAAGGGCAAGAGCGACAACGAGGTGATGAGGTTCTGCCAAAGCTTCATGACCGAGCTGTGCCGCCATATCGGCCCAGACACGGACGTTCCGGCGGGCGACATTGGAGTCGGCGGGCGCGAAATTGGCTTCCTGTTTGGCCAGTACAAGCGGCTGAAGAACGAGTTCACCGGCGTGCTGACGGGCAAGGGGCTGAACTGGGGCGGCTCGCTGATTCGTCCGGAAGCGACGGGTTACGGTTGCGTGTACTTTGCGTCCGAAATGCTGAAGACACGGAAGGAAAAGCTGGAAGGCAAGCTCTGCCTGGTCTCCGGAAGCGGCAACGTGTCGCAATACACGATCGAAAAGCTGCTGGACTTCGGAGCCAAGGTCATCGCCATGTCCGATTCCAATGGCGTGATTCATGATCACGAGGGCATCAACCGGGAAAAGCTGGCATGGGTTCTGGAACTGAAGAATGTGCGCCGCGGCCGCATCAAGGAATATGCGGACCACTTCAAGACCGCAAAGTATATGCCCGTGGATCCTTCGAAGGACTTCAACCCGCTCTGGGCCATTAAGGCGGATTGCGCCTTCCCGAGCGCCACACAGAACGAAATCAACGCCAAGGATGCGGCGACGCTGGTGATGAACGGGTGCAAGGTGGTGGCGGAAGGCGCCAACATGCCGAGCACACTGGACGCCACGAAGCTGTTCCTGGAAGCGAAGATCCTCTACGGGCCGGCCAAGGCCGCCAACGCCGGCGGCGTGGCGACTTCGGGCCTGGAGATGAGCCAGAACAGCATGCGGCTCTCCTGGACGAGGGCGGAAGTGGACGAGCGGCTGCACAACATCATGATCGCCATCCACAAGAACTCGTTTGAGACGGCCGAAAAGTACGGCATGCCGGGCAACCTGGTTTTCGGCGCGAATATCGCCGGATTCCTGAAGGTGGCCGATTCGATGCTGGATCAGGGGCTGGTCTAAGACCCGTTCAGCGGTTACTATGCGGCGGGGTGAAAAGTTCACCCCGCCGTTTTACTATTCAGACGGAAACATTCATGAACCGAGACCAGATTCCCCGGCCATTGCCGGACGCGGAACTGCTCCTGGAGGGCTTCGACAACCTGATGCCCTTCCGGGTGCAGGAGATTCTGCTGGTGTCGAGTTTGTACGATTCGTTCATCCTGCGCGAAGACGGCCGGCTGAACGAGTTGCTGATCGGCGAGTCGCTGGACCTGCACCTGCAGCAGATTCCGCGGATCACGCACGTCTCCAGTTGTTCGGAAGCGCTGGCGTTGGCGCGTTCCGATCCGCGGCGCTTTAACCTCATCGTGACGAACCTGGCGGTGGGAGAGATGAATGCCGCGCAACTGGCGCACGAAATCAAGGCGGCGGGATTGAATGTGCCGGTGGTGGTGCTGGCGTACGACTACCGCGAAATCAAGAATTTCATTGCGCGGAATCCAGTGACGGATATCGAGCGGATTTTCCTGTGGCAGGGCAGCGCGCGCGTGCTGATTGCCATCGTGAAATGCGTCGAGGACCGGCGGAACGTGGAGCATGACACCTCCACGATGGGCGTGCCGGTGGTGCTGCTGGTGGAAGACAACATCCGCTACTACTCGGCGTTTTTACCGGTGATTTATACCGAGCTGATTACGCAGACGCGGCGCGTCATTCAGGAAGGCTTGAACCTGGCGCACAAGCTGGTACGCATGCGGGCGCGGCCGAAGATTCTGCTTTCCTCGAATTTCGAGGAGGCTTACGAACTGGCGCTGCGCTATCAGGATCACCTTCTGGGAATTGTGTCCGACATCGAGTTTCCGCACGGCGGCGCGCTGAGCGCGGACGCGGGATTCGAGCTGGCGCGGCGGGTGCGCGCCTTGGTGCCCGATTTGGCGGTGGTGCTGCAATCGAGCCGGACGAAATTCCGGAAGCGGGCGCATGCGGAAGGGTTTTCCTTCCTGCGCAAGCGCTCGCCGACCTTTTTGCGGGATTTGCGGCGGCTGCTGATCCAGCAATTTGCGTTCGGCGATTTCGTGTTCCGCACATCGGATCGCAGCGAAGTGGCGCGCGCCACGGATCTGAATTCACTGGAGGCGCTGCTGCACACGGTGCCGGTGGACAGCATCGCGTATCACGGACAACGGAATCACTTCTCGCACTGGCTGATGGCACGGACGGAGTTTGCGCTGTCGCAAAAACTGAGGCCGCGCAAGGTTTCCGACTTCGAGACGGTTGAGGGATTGCGGCAGAACTTGATCGACTCGATCGGGGAATACCGCAGAGAGCAGAGCGAAATCCTGATCGGGGACTTCAAGCCCGCGGCGTTCAAGGCCGGCGGGTCGTATTTCCTGCGCATGGGGGCGGGCTCGCTGGGCGGCAAGGCGCGCGGGCTGGCGTTCATCCGGCACATGCTGCACAAGCGGAGAGTCGCGCGGCGATTTCCGGAGGTGCGCGTGGGGGTGCCACCGGCCGCGGTCCTGGCGACGGATGCGTTTGACCGCTTTCTTGCGGAGAACAACCTGCTCGATTTCGCGGTCCATGCGGCCGACGACGCGGAGATTCAGCAGAGATTCCTGGACGCGCCTCTTCCCGCGGCGGTCACGGAGGATTTGCGGGCCTTTCTTGCGGAAGCGCGCTACCCCCTGGCGGTGCGCTCCTCGAGTTTGCTGGAGGATTCGCAGTACCAGCCGTTCACGGGAGTGTACGAGACGTTCATGCTGGGCAACCAGCAGGCCGACGATTCCCTGCGGCTGCAGCATCTGACGGAGGCGGTGAAGCTGGTCTACGCGTCCACGTTCAGCCACCATGCGAAGTCGTACGTGCGGGCGACGCCGTTCCGCCTGGAAGAAGAAAAAATGGCGGTGATCCTGCAGCAAGTGGTGGGGGCGTTTCACGGCCCGCGTTTTTATCCGGACTTTTCCGGGGTGGCGCGTTCGCGGAATTTTTATCCGGTTCCGCCGATGCATTTTGAGGATGGCATCGCCGCGGTGGCGCTGGGCCTGGGGCGCGCGGTGGTGGACGGCGGGAAGTGCCTGTCGTTCTGCCCTCGGTATCCGGCGAATCTGGTGCAGTTCTCGACGGTAGAGGACATTCTTTCCGAGTCGCAAGCGGATTTCTGGGCACTTTCGCTGGATCACGTGGAGCAGGAGACTTCGCCGCCGGGACTTCGCGAGGTGCGTTTCACGCTGGATGTGGCGGAGGCGGACGGCACGCTGCACGCCGTGGGCTCGACCTATTCGCAGGACAACGACCGGATCAACGACGGATTGAACCGGCCGGGGATGCGCGTGGTGACCTTCGCGCCCGTTCTCAAGTACGGGCTTTTCCCGCTGGCGCCACTGCTGGTCCAGCTACTCAAGGATGGCGAGGACGCATTTGGGCAGCCGGTGGAGATTGAATTTGCGGTGCGCTTGCCGCGGCAAACGGGCGAGCTTGCGGAGTTTGGGTTTTTGCAGATCCGCCCGCTGGTTCTTTCGCAGGAGAGCGAAGAACTACGCATGGAGAATGTGGATCCTTCGCGGGTGATGGCGCACAGCACCAAGGTGCTGGGCAACGGGCGCATCGAGAATTTGCGGGATATCGTGGTGGTTGACTCGCAGCGGTTTGAGCGCGGGCAGAGCCAGGAGGTGGCGCGGCTCGTGTCGTACTTCAATGCGAAGCTGAACGAGGAGAACCGGCCGTACCTGCTGGTGGGCGTGGGGCGGTGGGGCTCAAACGAGCCGTGGCTGGGGATTCCGGTGGAGTGGGACGAGATTTCGGGGGCGCGGGTGATCGTCGAGGCGGGATTCCGGGATTTCCGGGTGACGCCATCGCAGGGCAGCCACTTTTTCCAGAATTTGACGGCGTTCCAGGTGGGTTATTTCACGGTGAATCCCGATCTGGGAGAAGGATCGGTGGATTGGGCGTGGTTGGGAGCCCAACCGGCACTGGAAGAGCGCGGCTGTGTGCGGCATCTGCGGTTCGCGGAACCCCTGTTGGTCTTGATGAATGGGCGAACGAGCCAAGGGATGATTTTCAAGCCGGAGTGAATTGGAGTGCGCGCCGGTACTGGGGAGATGGCGCAGGGAGTCTGGGTGGAATTCCCCTGAGGGCGGCTGGAGCGCGTAGACGGCTGGTGGTGCCGCACAGCGTAAGTCTTTTTCTTTCAAGGATCGCGGGTAAAGGGAAGACGACAGGCCCATTTGGACCCGGTAATGCTCTTTCTCTTTACGGGGTTCCTGGCTTATTCGCGATTGTCGAGCCGGGAGGAGGAGGCGGGCATGGTTTTTTCCAACCTGATTCTTGCAACGATCATTGTGCTGGCGGTCGGAGCGGTCGTCTTCGGATTGACCGTGGCACTGCGCACCTACGTGAAGTATCGCGGGAAACGCGTGATCACCTGCCCAGAGACACAGAAGGCGGTCGCCGTGCACGTGAATGCGACGAATGCGGCGCGCAAGGCTCTGTTCGGCAAGTCGTACGTCCGCCTGGACCAGTGCTCGCGCTGGCCGGAGCGTCAAAATTGCGGGCAGGAGTGCCTCTCTCAGGTGAACGCGGACCCGGCGCTGTGCTTGGTCTGGAACATGGTGGACCACTGGTACAAGGGAAAAACGTGCGCGTACTGCCAGAAGCCCTTCACCGAAATCCACTGGCATGACCGGCATCCTGCGTTGCTGGCCCCGGATCACACCTGCGTGCAATGGAATGAGGTGGCTCCGGAAAAATTGCCGGAGGTTTTCGAGACGTACCTGCCGGTCTGCTGGAACTGCTACATTGCGGAGACATTCCGGCGGCAAAATCCCGAGAAAGTCTTGGACCGGACATGGGAGCGCGGCCCGGGCGGCGAGTACATTCCGAAAGAAGATTCGGCGGCCCCGGTGGCGAAACCGGCGACCCGGAATTGACCTCGATACTCTGAGCAGACCAACGAAGGAAACGCCGGTAGGAGGCTGCTTTGAACCGTCGCGAAGTTGGTTGGCGAGCAGGAAGCGCACAAACCGGGAGATGAAAGAGAAAGAGCAGCACCAACGGCACCGACCTTAAACCCCACAAACACCTACGCATAGGTGGTAATATGTACTAGTTATGACTTCCACCACTTCCCACGACTTCGTGAAAGGCAGCAAACTCCAGATTCGACGCCTGGTCAACAACAGTCCGCAGCCCATCGAAGAACAACTTCGCAAGGTCATCCCCGGGTGGGGTACAGCCGAATTCGACTGGCGCTCGCCGCTCGTCTCGGAGCAGTACAGAGAGTATTGCGATGAAGAATTCCTGGCAGTTCTTGGCCTGGAAGGCTATTCCGAGGCGTTGGTGGGCAGTTTCTGGCCGCGCCGCGGTCCCAATTGGGATGCTCTGGCCCGGGTGGCTCTGCCCCATCCTGCGGTTCTGCTGATCGAGGCCAAGAGCCACCGATCGGAAATGGCGAGCTGCTACGGTGGCGGGCTCGACTCTCTCAAAATCATCAAGGCCGCTTTTCACAAAACTCAACAGTGGCTACAGCCCCAGAAGCGCCGAGACTGGAAGTCGCCGTTTTATCAGTTCGCCAACCGCCTGGCCCACCTCTATTTCCTGCGTAAGGAATGCGGACTGGAAGCGTGGCTCGCGCACGTGTATTTCACGGGCGACCCATACTACCCGACCAGCCGCGAGCAATGGGATGACTGGCTGTGCGAGGTTCGCTTTGAGCTCGGAATCGGCGACGGCAAAATCGAAGGACTGGTGGATATCTTCCTGTCTGTGAACGGGGGCAATGCATGAGCGAACAGGATCTCTACCGTGGCCTCGACCGGATCTGGAACTTGCGCACCGAGTTCAACGGTCCAAAGGTGATCAAGGATCTGGACGATCAGATTGCGGACAACTACCAGCGGCTGAAGGAGATGGACGGCGCCGGTTCCAGCTCCGAGAATTGGCGATGGTATGCAAATTCCGATTACGACCACGCGAAGAATAGATCGCCGGAAACGATCGTGGAGCGCGAGATCATCGGTCTGACACAGGCGCTCGGAACATGGGCGAACCAGGTTCCGGTAAACAGCGGGATCTCCGAAGGGAACAATCAGCCCAGTCACATCGACCTCGTACATCGCACCACAGAGCGAAGCTTCGAATTAATTGAACTGAAAATCGAAAGCGACGATCCGTACAAAGCAGCGCTGCAAATCCTCCGCTATGGCCTCACCTACAGGCTGTTTCGCCGCGCTCCCGCGCTAGTGCGATCGACGCAACATCCGCTCACAGAGAAGTTATTCGAGGCGAGCCGTATTCACTTGCGCGTGCTGGCTCCGATACATTACTACCGGCCAGGGAACCCAGAGTCCATCGAGCCTGCAATCTGCGAGGGGTTCGAGCACCTCCTGAAAGACGAGAAATGGAAGATGGATTTCGCCTTCCTCCAGTTTCCGGATTGGTTCCGTCGCAATTCGGCAGACTTAACAGAGTCAAGACAGACGCTGGAGCTCGCTCTCGTCGGTCGCGGACCATTGCGCCGCGATTCGGCTACTTCGGCATGACGCCGCTTAGTTCCCTTTCACTGCCGTGATTCCCTTTTCCATAATGAATTTCCTAACGCTCTTCGTGCAGACAAAGTCACGTTAACTTGAAGAGTGACAATTTTACGCTTCGCAGGCACAAGAAATTCAAAGTAGCCCACTGCCGAAAACTCGGCGCGGTGATTAGTGGCAGAACTCGCAGGCGCGGCCGACCGTACCCAAACCAAGCAATTCGATGTGCGGCGTGAGGTAGTCTTCGCGCACAGGCTCGTCGTGCATGAGCGCGGTGCTCAGGTATTTCTTGTTGTCGTCGCAGAAGACGGTGACGACGGCAGCGTCCGGCGCGATTTTGTCCTGGGCGCGCAGAGCGGCAAGGAAGTTGCACCCGGAAGAGATTCCCACGGCTACGCCAAGATTGAAGGCGAGCTTCTGCGCCATGAGGATGGCGTCGCCGTCGGGAATGGCGATGACTTCGTCGAGATCCTTGAGCTTGAGGATTTCGGGCACGAATTCGTCGGAGATGCCCTGGATGCGGTGGTTACCGATTTTGCAGCCAGTGGATAGAGTGGGCGACTCAGCGGGCTCGACGGGATGGATGCGGATAGAGGAGTCGCGCTCCTTTAGGAATTTTCCGACGCCCATAACCGTGCCGCCCGTGCCCACGCCGGCGACAAAGGCCTGCGGCCTCTTGGCGACCGAAACCATCTGCGACCAGATCTCCGGGCCGGTGGTTTCTTCGTGGGCTTCGACATTCGCGGGGTTGGAGAACTGCCGAGGGAGGAAGACGTCCTTGCGGGAGGCCGCCAGATCTTCGCACATGCGGATGCAGCCGAGGAATCCACCTTGCGCGGCCGCGACGGACACCACTTCGGCGCCGTAGCTGCGAATGAGTTGAGCGCGCTCCTGGCTCATCCAATCGGGCATGAAAATCTTGACGGGGTGGCCCAGAATGCGGCCGAGCGCCGCAAAGGAAATGCCCGTGTTGCCGCTGGTGGCCTCCGCGATGGTGAAGCCGGGTTCGATCTTCCCTTCTTCATAGGCCTTTTGCAGGATGCGCAGGGCCATGCGGTCCTTGATGCTGCCGGTGAGATTCATGTTTTCGGATTTGGCGTAAAGAATGCGT
>Ga0187882_1001812_pt1 | contig 20738 bp, 27 predicted proteins | sample June2016WEW_19_1_3_FD_132991 | JGI IMG/M metagenome (GOLD analysis project Ga0187882, IMG submission 132991) | Peatland microbial communities from SPRUCE experiment site at the Marcell Experimental Forest, Minnesota, USA - June2016WEW_19_150 | ecosystem: Environmental > Terrestrial > Soil >... | reverse complement strand
TCGAATCAAGTTCAGCAAATAGCAAATCACTAGCTCTCTGTGGTAGATTTCTTAAATTTTGTGATACTCTTTCCTGTCCTTCGATAGTTGCAGTGATCATGCTATATGCCTTTATATATAAAGTCCAGCCACAGGTCAAATATGGAGCTTCTATACTATTTATTAGATTCCGACCGGAATGATCTTACGATATTGTGCTAATACATTCTTCATTTCATCATTGATGTCTTTAAGATCGTATACAATATTCTGACCTTCTAAAATCGAACTTCTTAATCCTATACGTTTTCGTTCTTCATATTTTTTACCAACCAATTCTATAGTGATCTGTTCAACTTCAAAAGGAATTGGATCATAACCAGCTTCATATACTAATTTTACATTTTGACGACCTTTACAAAAAGTATAACCGTTTAAATATATAGCTTTATCAGAAAAACTAAAGCCTATAGGAATGGGTCCGTTTACTACCCATGCCGCTTGTTCAGGAATTGATTGATTACCAATCATAACAGATGTTACGGATATAATAGGAGCATCAGCAACCATCATAGCATCAGTATTTCTTCCATTTCTAACTTCAGTATAAGAATTTACAGCAAAAGTACGACTTAAAGCAGACTGAATAAAAGCACTAGCAGCAGTTACCATTCTAGTCAACAATACATCATCGGCAAAGGGAGGTTGACCAGCAATTGGTGTTGGTAATCCTAGCCATTGTTTCACCGAAGTTAAAGTTGTTAAATCAAGTGCATTTGCCATAGTCATCCTTTGTTATAAAAAAAAGGAGTAAGAGTTTTAACTCCTACTCCTTTGGTTGTTATTATTTTGTTATTATTTCTTAATCATGACCAGAAGTAATATTAGTGATAACAGCAAACGCTTGTGGGAAATAGTTTTTCAGTACACCATCGAAGTAAACACCAAAGTCTTCCGAACGGTGAACTCTCATCCATTGAATAGCTCTATAATCGTAACGAAGGTGCTTCATCACTATAGTTCCGATAGCATTATTAGGATAAGGAACACTATCAGTCCAGAACAACAGAGTACCAGGAGCCATGTTTGGATGGATAGTAACCTTAACAGATTTTCCACCAATAGGATTCAAGATACTTGTAACGGCAGTTCCAGAAGAAAGAGCAGGATTAACAGAATTACCAGCTTCAAAGTTATAACGAATCAACGGTGCTCCACCATTCTTAATAACAATTTGTGTAATATCCATATATTGCTGTGCATTTACATAAACTTCATCAGGACACAAACGGTATTCGTTCCACATATTTGTAAATACAGTATTAAACTGTGTGATTCCACCAGCACCATCAGATGTTAACTGTTCACCAGCAGCAGCAACATAATTAGCAGAACCAGAACCAGATTTAAGAACCTGAGTAAGAATACCGTCATATACTAATGCGTTAGCAGAATAATCAGTAGCAGCAAGAGTAGAAAGAAGTTGATTGGCTGTATTAGCAGGGAAAGTAGCAGTACCAAGAGTTACATTGGCAGTAGTCGAAACACCTGTCAAATAAAGAGCAGCAGTTGAACTAGAAGTACCCATATACCAGGCATATCCCATAGCTCCAGCAATCGGAGTAATAGAAGCATTAATTACATTTTTATTACTTCCTGTAGAACCAACAGTACATATTGACGAAATAGCAGAAGGTCTACCTACACCAGCACCATAAGTAGTAGTTGTACCGTCAGCATTTATACGAGCAACTTGCTGTACAAGAGCAGCAGGAGAAGCAAAATTCAAAGTATGTCCTGTGATACCATTGTTCCATCCAGCAATTTGCTGATAACCAGCAAGATTCAGAGGAACAACAGCTACATAGTAAGAAGCACTATCAGCAATAGTTCCACCAGAAGCTGCTGTGGTACATGTAGGAGCATTAGCAGGTTGACCAAGACCATAAGTAGACATACCACCAAGGTCAAGGAATTCTTCCTGAATCATGATTGCTTGAAGCAACATAAACTGACAGTCAGCAAGAACATCTTCATATTTACGAGAAGCATATTGGGCTTTATCAGTTATATAATCTTCCAGACCCAATTCAGCGAATCCAGCATCATAACGATTTGTAGCAAAAGAGTTGATTCCACCTCTCAAACGTTCCTCAACACCAATACCGATATTAGTGATATTGATACCAGAAACAACGTTCCAGTTTGATTGAATACCAAAACCACCAGTTACTCTAGTGATTCTGTTACGAAGAGGAGTAAGGACAGGATATATTTTCTTTGAAGGAGCTTCAAGGTCATATCCGATAAGTCCAGAAGTTGCAGTAGCAGGTTGAGTAAATGCTCTGTTTACGTCATCTACTTCCAAAGGATTAGCAACTGCTGCTCTGAACAGTTCCTGTGTTTCTTTGTTAAGTTCGTCTATTTTAATCATATTTTCCTCCAAATGATAGGATCATTATCCTTTATTATCTATTACTATTTATACTTGTTAAAAATTACCTTTAAAATTTTCTATTTGTTTGTGGTCCTTGGTTGCGTCTAGCCTCTTTGATCAGCAATAAAGCTTGTGTTTGAGCATTAGAATTTTTGAAGTAATCGGTATCTTCAAGTCTCTTTACATCAACCTTATCCTCAACTACAATTTCACCGTCTTTTGTGATTACTCTTGTTACAACATCAGAAACAGAAGGTGCAGCAGGAATTGCTTCTAATACTTTTATTTTTTCGTTGAGAGTTTTAAGTTCAACAGCAACACGTTTAACCAACGAATCAATAGTAGTAATTTCTTCTGTTTCAAAAAGAGTTTTAGCTACTCTTGTAATATCAGCAGTAGCTGAATTTGTAACATCATCGGTTTCTTTGTTAGAAGGATCCCCGTTATCTTGTGGTGATTTTCCGTCTACCATGTCACATTTGTTACATTTACAAACAGCACCAAGTTCTACTGATGCATCATGAATACTTTGTGAATGAGTTTTGTTTTCAGCAGAAATAGCAGCACCAACACGTTCAACATCTATATCCGTATCAGCCTTTTCTACTGTATTGTCTTCCTGGATTTCAGATGCAATGAAATCTTTGATAGCTTGCATAGCAAGTTCTAATGCTTCAATCTGTTTTCCATCTTCGGAATCTTCAGGGTCAGTTTCGCCTTCTTCTCTACTAAGAAGTCCCTTGATCTGCTGAAGAGCATAGATAGCATTCATACAATCATCAATTTCATCAGAAACATAAGAAGTACACCAAGGATCACATGTACAACGTTCTACATCAACACCATCAGCTTTCTTTACATCAGCAGAAGGTGGACCTTCTTTATCAATCTTAGATTTCCAGGCCGATACAATCTTTGCTTTGATAGCAGCAACATCTTCAGAAGAATATTTACCAGCATTCTTAGGCATATTGATATATGACCAAGCTGCTCTGATGTGTTTCTCTGAATCAATCGGATACTTTTTATTCTTAGCATCAGCAAATTTTACAGAACCATATTTCTTTGCACCTTCTTTTGGATTAACATCAGGTCTAGGTGCTACTTCTTCCTGTCTTACAACATCTTCTATCTTAACTTCTTCTACTTTAATTTCTTTTTTCATATCATTAGACTCCTTAGAATCGATTCTGTATACTAACGGGCATCCTTTGTGAGAAGGACTATCAACAAGACTAAATTCTGTAATAGATGCAAGATGTAGAATATCTCCGTCTTGCCATTCAGATGGTTTACATTTTCCTATATTTCTACCATTACGTTCAGTATATGCTTGTTTAGCTCCAACACTAAGTCCTCGATATACTTCTTCTTTTACCTTATTCCAGGCATCATCATCTACAATTTTTGCAGTTATCTTGATTCCTTTTCCATCAGCAACATAATCGATGGTTTTACCAACAGCAACATCGGTTTGATGCATAGCTCTTATGGCAGGATATTTATCATAATCTGCCATACACTTAACAGCATCATCATGATCTATGGTTGTTCCGTATGAATCTTTGGTATCAGAACGTAAACCATAACCTTCGACAATATGTTTATCCTTGTCAATTCTGGTTATATCAAGAAAAATTTCAATGTTGTCATTATCAATCATATGATTACTCCATATTACTATTTATATTCAAAAAATTTTGATGGTTATAATTTAGTCAGAAAGACTCTGAATTGATATCAATCGTTTACCAATACGTTCACTTCCTTGAGTTCCAATAACTGTATATACAAGAACTACATCCTGATCAACAATATTCTGAATAGTAATCGAAGCTGTCGCAACTGTACCATCGTATTCTGTAGAGTTAATCACAATAACACTAGTAATTCCTGGAACAGTAACCGAAGCAATGGTTTCTCCTACTATCAATCTAGGAGCAAAATCCAAACCTAAATTGATTATAGTTTCTCCTGCTTTTACTATGAATGGTTTCATATATACCTCTTCTCTATTTATACTCTAAATTTTTATAATACGTTTTTCTTTTGGACAAGTCCATAAACGTTCTTCATTATTCATCAGTAATACTCGTTCTTCTTGAGGACAAACAAAAACATTTCCTGGTCTTGTAGGAACGAACATTGATCCTGATCCAACTCCATACGCTATTCCTGATAATGATTTATGTATAATAGTTTTTAATTCCCCACTACCAACACCATAAACAATTCCTGAAAGATGAATATTAGCATCAACTAAAGTAACACTTCCTGTTGCTATTGCTGTTCCTTGTGATGTTGCCTTTAAAGGAATTGTAGCATTTGCTGCACCTGATACTATGCCCTGACCATAAACAATCGATTGTAGAGGAATTATAGCGTTTGTATTACCAGTTACTGAAGCAACACCATCTGCTTCTCCAGATATAAATTGTGTAGTATTCAGAGCAAAAGTAGAACTACCAATACCATTTGCTGTTCCAGACATAAACACCTGAGTATTCATATCACCAATTACGGTTGCTTTACCATATGCTGTAGCATTAGAACCAGTTCCAACTTCTCCAGACATACTTGCAATTCCATATACAGTTGTTAATAATGGAATTATGTTATTCATATCTCCAGAAACTACTGATGTACCCTGGACATTTCCTAATATTTGATATTGTGGAGTTCCTGTTAATGAAGCAATACCATCAGATTCTCCAGACATAAACTTTGTTGTATAAGCAACTGCTGTTGCTGCTGCTACTCCATATGCAGTTGCAGACATCGGTACAGTTTGATTCATATTACCAGAAACTGTTGCTGTTCCTTGAACTGTACCAACACAATAATTAGCAATAGCAATATTCAATGCTGCAACTGCTGATCCAACTCCTTGAACTATTCCTGTTAAATTATTTTCTTGCGTAGCATTACCAGAAACACTCGCTACAGCATTTACTATAGAAACTAATGGTATGATAGCATTCTCTGTTCCAGAAACCGTTGCAACACCATTTACGGTTGTTGTAAGAGGTATATATGTATTCAATGCACCAGAAACAGACGCAAAACCAAAAACTTCACCAGTACAATATTCAACTTCAGAATTTGTAAGAAAATCAGTAAAATTTGCTACCCCATTTACTGTTGCTGTTAATGGTACAGTTTGATTCATATCACCCGAAACGGACGCAATACCATTCACAATAGCTGCAATAGGTGTTGTACTAGAAACGGTTCCATCAGCCAAAGAAGAAGTATTACCCCCATAACATACTGAATTCAATGGGACATATTGTGTTAAAATTGTATCAGACACACTAGTTATCCCATAAGAAACAGAATTCAATGGGATTGTAACATTAAAACCATCAGAATCAGAAACGGTTGCTGTTCCGTATGCTGTTGCTGCCATTCCACGTAATGTACCAAAACCATTATTTACCATCGTTCCAGTACTAGATATTGTTCCTGATAATGCTATAGATTGATTCAATGTATATGTATTTGTATTAAGACTTACTGCTGATGCTGCCCAATAATCTGGTGCTGCTGTCCATGTAGGATTACTCGATCCTGATGATGTCATAAGTTTATAACACATATTAAAACCAGGATTCCAACCTGTATAATCAGAAAATATAGATGAATATCCTGATGGTAAAGTCATACTAGTATCATTAAAATTGATAGCTAAACCAACCATTATATTGTTAATAGAAGCCGTTAAAGATGAAGAATTTGGATTGGTTGAATATCCATTCTTCTTAGCAGAATAATTTAAAGGAGTTTTTGTATTACAACCCAAAAATTCTGCTACTCCTATAGTAATATCAAGAGCATTAGAGTTTGTGTATGTTATAGTATAACTTCCATTTGATGTTACTGTGGTGTATAATAAAGTTGAACTAATGTTTTCAGTATTATTAGTAGATTCTGTACCTAAAATACCAAAAATTCCAACATTTGTAGAAGAACTAAACATAGAAGTTGCAAGATTTGGAGTTGAACTATCTTCTTCAGCAACACCTATAATTACTAAATTACCAGCAATTCCTCCTGTAATTGTAACAGAACATGTATTAGCTTCTGCAACAGAACCTTTTGTAGTTCTTAATGTTATATTTGGAGTACCAACTGTAGCAGTTCCTTGAGCAGTTCCAACTAATGCGTTACGTTGTGTTACACTTCCTGAAATAGTAGCAGTACCTTGAACGATTCCTGCTAATAAAACAGTTAATGTTATATTTGAAGTACTAACAGTAGCAGTTCCTTGAACATTAGCAGCAAGACCATGCATATTTGCTGCCATCGATCCAATACTATTAATTTCTCCAGATAATGCTACTGATTGTGTAAATCCATTATCTACTACAGAAGCAACACCAAAAGATGATCCTGATATATTTACCGAAGGATCATAAACTTTAACTGAAACTCCATATGCTCCCCAGCAAGTAATACTTGATCCTACCCAAGTAGGATTATAAGTTCCTTGTGAAGATTCTATATTATAAACCATGTTCAATGTTGAACCATCTACTGTAGAAAACCCAGATGGTCCTGAAGTAAATGACGAATCATCATAACAAAATGCTAATATTAATTCGCCAGCAGCAGTAACTAAATTTCCTGTTGTTATTGATGTTGAATATCCAATATTACTGCTAGAAGAATCTATATAAGAACTATTATTACATCCAGAAAATTCAGCAGCATATATAGTTCCTGTATATGATGCATATCCTGTATCATTACTAATTGAATATGAACCACCAGAAGTAATAATAGCTGAATATACTAATATTGATTCACCACTAGCGGTATATGAATATAAAGGTGTAATAGAATTCAAATTTGTAGAAGAAGAATTAGTCCATGTATACACGAATGCGTTTAATACACCAAAAAATACAAGATTACCAGCAGTACCACCAGTTACAGTATACGTATATACATACGATCCTGAACTACCAGATTGTGTTGGACTTCCACTATTTCCTTGTACGAATGCTATTGCCATAATAGTCCACTAAATAAAAATGGTTTTGTCCCTATAGTATTGGGATCAAAACCATTTTTCGATTGAAATTAAACTTCGTTAACTACTAATGCGCTAATTGCCCATGATGCGATGTTACCAACAGCAATAGTCTGTGGTGTAGTTAATGGAGCAAAATACAGCATGTTTCCACTTGTAACTGCATCGAAGATAGCAAAACCATTTACAGTTCCCCATCCTGCGGTAGCAGTAGGAAATGTAATAGCTGCATTGTTAGAAGTCTGAAGACCAGATGTACCAGTTCCAGAACTAACAGCAGTAGTTGTAGCTCCTTGCGTACCTGCCCACTGAGTCAATCCAGATGTAATAGACTGACGAGCATACGATCCACCACTGACTTCTGTTCCACTAGCAGCTAAAGCTGTGGGAGTAGTTGTGAAAAGTGCTACATACAGTGTAGCTGCTGGTGTAAATGTTTGTGCTCGAAAGAGAAAATCGAAATACTTATTTTGTAAAAAATTTGCTTTCCCTGAAGTTGCCATTGTTAATCCTCCTAATATTGTGTTACGTTAATGTTATTTTTTCTCTGTTGCTTCACTACGTTTCTTTCTAGGTGTTGTAGATTTTGTGACACCTTTTGGTGATGGTTCTGGTTCAGTGGATGGTGTTTCTTCAGGAGTTGCTGGAGTACCATCAGGATTCGTTGTAGGTTGACCAAGTAATGGAAGTAATGGTTTCACAGGAGCATCACCTTTCATACCAAGTGCTTCACGAACTTCTTCAGGACTCATAACATACTCTTGAAGATAAGTTTTAAAAATCGTTGCCTGTGTAAGTGGGTCAATACTGTTATTTTCATCCCAAATGAATTCAAGATCACGGCTAAAATATCTAGCAAGGATCATATCTATAAGTTCTTTGAACCATCGTTTGATAGGTTCTAATCCTTCTTCTTCAGCACTCTCTTTAGCTGTATCAGCGGTTGCTCTGTTATTACCCTTTACAAATGGAGTAGCTGGTAGACTGAAACAATAACATACTATTCTTGCCAACCATTCATCAAAATCATCCTTTAAAGTACGTTCTTTTGTATCAAAAAATTTAACATCTTTTCCAGGGATGAATCTTGTTTTTCTACGTTCTGCTGTATTACCAGAAAGTAATGTATCAAACAATTCTTGCATATCGTTTATTTGATCAGCAGTAAGATCATCAGAAAGACCTATTAACAAATCTGGCAATGATCCTTCGGTAAAATATTGCAACTGATTTACTTCTCTCCGTAATGCTATATTGATGATCATCAATATCTGTTCGCAATACGAAAATCCATACAGAGCATGTGTTCTAGGATTTCTGATATTATATATCAATTCAGAACCAGGAACTGCTATCGGTTTTGGACTCATATCTATCGCACAATAATTAACAGCAGGTAATCCTACTAATATTTGTTGGTATGCAGTAGAAGGAGGTTTTGGTCTACGTCCTAATGCATCTATTTTCAAAGAAATCAACGAACCGTCAATAGGGTCAAGACTCAATAATTCTCCACCTTTTGTAACACGTGGATAAATAGCAACTCCGTCAATCACTAGCATATCTTCTAGCAACATACGCATCCAACTATAAAAATTATGTTCTCCATCAGGAAACTTAAAGAAATCTATAACAGCTTCACAATCTTTGTCGGCATCTTTACTTTTATCTTTATATCTAATATCCCAATTTAAACCACACATCTGATCTTTTCTGGTTTCGATACACAATCTTAATAGATCATAATTATCAGCAAAGTTTCTGAGAGTAGCAAATGTATTAGATTTTGTATATCCAGGAGTATATTCAAGGTTGAATCCTTGTCTATAATCACGAATACGATCCTTCATCTGTGCTTGATAGAATGGTCCTATTGGTTGCAAAGGACCAAAAGGAACAGCTTCAGGAGTTTGGTTGTTAACAGGATCAGGACCAATTACAGGAACTAAAGCTTGTGTATTTTGTCCTCCAGCTTTTGGTGTATCGAACTTAGTAGAAACATCTGTAATTGGAGCACCTTGAGCATATGCTTGTGTCATTATACTCGAAACTGGATTTACACGTTCAATATCATTAGTAGGAGTATCATTTTTATCAATATCCAACCATTTTCTTATATATTCTTTGATCATAAATGATCCTTAACATGTTCTTTATGTAAAACTAAAAAATCTTCTAAGGTTAATATAATTCCCACAGTATCATACTGTTCTTCTATGCATGGTTCAGCTAGAATTCTAAAAATTTTATTTATTTTGTCTTTGAGTATCTTATTTTCTTGTTCTAGATTCATAAGTGCCTCGTTTTGTTTTTCTAATAATCCCGTAAAAAAACTGATAGATTTAAACAATTGACATTCCTTTGAAAGTATTGTTTTCAAAATCCCATTCAGGATCAACACTTACTGTCATTCTGCAAAGAGGTTGAAAAGAGAATCGTGCAGCAACCTCGTCAGCTATTGCTTTGTAATAATCAGCACCTTCTTGTGTTAAGTTATTCCAGGGAATGAAATCTCCATGACCTTTTAATGCAGTTCTATCATAAACTATACTGATACAATTATACAACGCTTCAGCTAGTTCTTTCATACGTTCTTCTCTGTCCATAATATTCTCCTTTATACTATTTATACTTGGTAAATTTATACTCTGTTTTTCTCATACTCTTTTCTCATTAATTTGATTTTATCAAGAGTAGTAAGTTGTCGTTCTGGTTTGATCTCAATATCTTTGATCTCATTTTCTTCTTTAACTTCCTCAATTTGATTTTTGTAGAACTGTAGTAAACCAGAATAACTAGATTTGATAACATCTTGAAATGCATATCGAATTGCATCCCACGTATGATCATTTCCAGGTTTAAGAACAGCAGGTTGAATTACTTCCCCTGTCTTGTCATCGATCTTCCAAGACCAAAGTTTTGATTCCTCTAATGTGTGTTTACAATCTGGATGAATCACTATCTGTTTGCATCCACGTAAGAATGAAATTCCATCATCAACAGAACCTTTGTGTTTCGTGCAACCTACGATATTCGAAATTCCATTTCTTCTCAGATATGAAATAGTCTCAGGTCTTGAACAGTCAGCATAAATTCTAACACGATCTACTTCTGGTATAGTCATGGACCAATAAGAAAGCATATGATCCTGCTCCAGGTTCGTCTTGTAAGCCTCTTTCTCTACATACATGACATTATCATATGACCAACATTTCACAAGTGTTGTAGGATCAGTAAAACCAAAGTCTACCCCGTAATAAGGACCTGCCCAATCTTCTTTAGGTTCAAAAGAATAACTTACACATTTACCAGATAAAACTCTGGAAGCACTGTATTGAACTACTTCTCCATTCCAAATGTGTCTCCATCCATCATAATCATCAATGCGTCTACGTTCTGCTTCTTCTAAGATTGCTTGAGGCAAGTAATCGTTCTCAAGGTAACTAGTTGTCACTACTACAGAATTTGGTGGAGGTGTATTAGCAACAAACATTTGATATATAGGATCGGACTCATTTTCGGGATTAAAACTTACGAATAACTGTGCTCCATCATTTCTTAATAATGTAGGTAGTAAAATATCTAAACTATTTTTTGATATTACCTGAGCTTCTTCGAGCCAGCATATATCTATTTTTTCGAGAGATTTTATATTTGCAGGATTAGTCTTCAGACCAGCAAAAATGAAATTTGTTCCGTTTTTACCTGTGATAGTTCGATCTGTAATATCATAAAAGTTTGATAATTTTAGAAGATCGATCTGCTCACAAAGTAAATAATGCACACTCTCTCGAATACTTACCTGAAATTCTCTAGCACACAGAATACGTAAAGGCTTCTGCCAACCTAACAAAAGCAAAGCTCTTGCGATGCTCCATGACTTAAGAGCCGCACGACCTCCGTATAATACTTTGTATGTTAAGGATTCATCAAAAAGAAAATCAAATTTTTCAAGGAATTCTATATCTTCCATTTAGAATCCTTTCTTAACTATTTCAAAACCTTTATTTCTCCAGTAAGCATTTGAAATTCTTTCATCAACATTCTTTTCAATTTTACATTTAGAACATATCTTAGTCATCTTCTTCTTCTTTTTTGGGTTTTATGAACTTGACTATTCTTTCATTTACCTCTATCTCCCCATTTTCACCAGTACCACTAATCTCAAGGGCTTTGAGTGAAGGATACATATACTTTGAAATCTCCGATAAACATTTTACCCGTAACGAATCCTCGGTTAAGGGGTGTTGAGCATAAACGATAAGTTGCTCAATAGGATCAAATCCCGGAAATTTTTCGAGAATACGATCATATAACTCGTTAATTCTTGCGATAGAAGAACATCTTTTAGCTGCTCCACTCATAGTTTTCTTCAACGTACTCATTGTTCACTCCATTAAACATGCACTTTACATATTACTATGTAAACATATGTAAAGTATAACTATTCCTATAATTCCTAATACAATCGTACATTGTAATATCGGTTCCATGATAATTATCTCCTTTATCTTTATTTATATTTTCTTTTTTATTTCTTCAGATTTGGTGTTTTTCCTTTATTTGGTATTTTTTTCCTTTTCTAGATTCAGACATTTTCTTTTTATGTTCTGCTGAAAAAATTTTTCCTTTATTTGGTGTTTTTCCTTTTCTAGATTCTGACAGTTTCTTTTTATGTTCTGCTGAAAAAATTTTTCCTTTTTGACTTTCTGACAATTTCTTTTTATGTTCTGCTGAAAGAATTTTTCCTTTAGCAGATTCTGATATTTTTTTTCGTATCTCTGCTGAAAGAAATTTTCCTTTTTGACGTTCAGACATTTTTTTTCTGGTCTCTGCTGAAAAAATTTTTCCTTTTTGACCTTCAGACATTTTTTTTCTGGTCTCTGCTGAAAAAATTTTTCCTTTTTTAGATTCTGACATTTTTTGTATACTTTCTAAAGAATGATGTTGCCCGTAAAAATGATTTTTTTCTCCTTTTTGACGTTCTGATAAATTTATCGAATGTAATTCTCTCAACCATGCATATTTTTTACTTCCATATTTTTTAAAATTACTCATCCTAAATGCAGCATAAATCAGACCATATTCTTTAGGAAAAATCTTTACGAGCAGTTGGTGCGCTATAAAATGTTCTCTAGCAGTAAGTTTAACTAAATTTTCTTTTTTATTAGTTCCTCCCAAACATTTAGGAACAATATGATGCTTTTCTGTATAACCAGATGGTAAATTTTGTTGACGATTGTTGATAATATTTTGATATATTTTCTGATAATTCATTAATTTCTCATCCTTTCGTCGAGAGCAAAGATTGTAAATCGTTGCGAACTCGCAATTTTTCAATAAGTTGTTGATAAGTTTGTGTATAATTCATGTTATTCTGTCTATATTATTTTACTTTTTACAAATGTATATTACTATAATTATAAACAAAAATGTAACTATCATTCCTTGTAATATCGGTTCCATGATATTATCTCCTATCTTATTTATACTCGCACTCGCATTTTATCCAAAATCCTAAAAGTCATGATACAATCAACAAGAGCAGAATGCGCACTGACATCTTTTGGTAATTTACCACATATTCTCTCATAAATATCAACTAATTTCAACCGAAACCCATTGAAATTTTTTGTATCATCAATAACATCTGTGTAATACCATCCCCACGGAAACTTATATTCTTGCCCTAATCTTCTTAGCTCGATCTTCAACATTCCAATATCAAACGGAACATTAGCACCGGCTATATGGCATTCTCCTAGAAAGAATTCTCTAATTTCGTCCAGATGATATGCGAATGATTGTTTGTCATTACACATTTCATTTGTGATGTTATGTATGGATGTTGCTCCTGGAGAAATAGGTCTTGATGGTTTGAAAAAGAGGTCAAGTTTGTCGGATATTTCAAAATTATCGTCTATCTTCAAAGCAGCTAATTCCAAAATTTCTGGTTGTTTATTGAGATTATAACAGCCTGCATCCACCAGCCCAGACGTCTCTGTGTCCAAGATAATCATATTACGCTTTCGTCGAGAGCAAAAGATTGTAGATCGTTATTCCAAGAATTTTGTAATCCACAGCATTACAGTCTTTACGAATTCCATTTGGATAAAGTTTAACCATCATTTCAGCAACAGCATTCCATTCTTCTGATATTCTAGCCATATGGCTCGTTGTTTTTTGATGTTCTGCTGCATATTCGGTTTTTCTTTTTTCAAATCTTCGTTGTTTTTTGCTTGCGAGACGTTCCTTTTTTGTCATCTGAAGCTTACGGATTTCTTCGTTATAACGTCGGGTATAACTCTCATTAGGCTGAGAATTACGGATAGTTTGGGTTTCTTCTATTCCTGCTACAATTTCTCTAGTTTGTGCATACAACAATTTTTTTTTGTTAATACACGGCATACATTCACCATCAAACATGACATCGTACTCATTATTACAAATTTTACATTTTTGGCTTATGTCCTGATTTTCCATTTGATTTCTCCTTTTTTTTGGGTGACAATTTAGCGCTGTTGTTCCACACAAATCTATCCACAGCTTTGAGCATCAGCCTTTTGCTCCTGATGAATTCTACAGTATAATTTGGATAAGCATTGTTATAAATTGAAAGCAAAATATTATCAGGTAAAGACTTTAGACAATTCAGACGGATCACAGTATTTTTTGGTTCGTATTGTGCTACCAGACTATCATACAGATCATCATCTGGCTCTACAAGGCAAATTCGGTGCTTAGAATTGAATATTATTAGCACTGGTCATCCTCCTCTCCTTCAAAGAAGATGTTTTCATGCTTTTGTATAATCTCTGACCAAAAAGCTTTGTCAGAACTTTTTTCGAAACATCGCTGAATCCAATCTTTATAATCTTGCGTCTCATGCATTTCAGCCCCCCTATAATTACATATCATATTTGTATTTATACGGCGTTTAAGTATGCAAATTCACCATGATATTTTTTAGCTGCTTCGTTGAATGCTGTAGCAGCTTCTGTTTGTGTTTTATACAGTCCAATATAAAATTTTGTCTTGTCAACCTGGATTTGTGCCATCCACTTAGAGCACAATTTATTCCAGCTTACTCCTTTGAATATTGAGGATGCTCCAGATCGTTTTAAGGAATTCATACTATTTTCTGAATATGTTGAAGGACGAAGGTTGGAACTATGATTATCTAAAGTATTATTATTGATATGATCTACGTTGTAATGTTGAATATCAAAACGATGTATCTCACAAATAACACGATGGAGATAAACATTCTTACGTCCATCAAGATTAGCACAACGTACATAATATTTTCGAGATATTTTGTTATAATTTATATTCCATTTATAATCTTTAACTTTTTCATAATCCTGATCATCGACTTTTGCGTAAATTTGACCATAAGTTTTACTATGGATTTCTATTAACATTTGAACTCTCCTTTTGGTTAGAGGATCGTTCGTTCATTCGTTGACAGGGTGATTCCTTCTTATGAAGGATTAGTTTTCTTCTTGGTGTTCTGAAAGATATATCAAATATTTTATATTTTTTGAGAGCTTAATTCCTGTTCTTTTATTTTCAAAATTTTGTTCTGGTTCATCTTCAAAATTTTCTTCCATGATATTATCTCTACTTCCGAATGCATTTTTTTTCATTTTGATCTCCTTTGTACTCCGAATGTTATTCTCTCTATTATTATTTAGAAAAACTTTTTAAAAAGGAGCATTTTGCTTTTTTTCGTAGCACAATTTTTAAATTCGTATGTTTTTGAATTGCACTAAACGATGGCGGTTCGATTCGTCGTTTCTTCTCTTCTCTTCTTCTCGATGTTCTCTTCGAGCGATTGCTAATTCTTCTTCGCTCCACTCTTTTTTTGGTTGTTTTACAAAATCAAAGAACGAATCCTCTTCTTTTTCTGGAGTTTGGGCTTTGTAATCTTCTATTATCTCTTCATCAGAGAAAAATGTAGGATCCACTGCCATCTTTTTAAGATACTGTTCCGTAAGTTCTCTTGGAAGAGCAAGCAACGCTTCCTGGACTTCTGCTGATTTAGATTCAAAAGTTTTCTTTAGTGACATGGGGGTCTCCTTTTTTTTGGTTGGTTGTTCGTTATCATCTATTCCAAAAAATCCTAAACATTCATCTGTTGATAACAAATTTACGGAATCTTTTTTGAAAACGTTATGCGATACATCCAAATCTTTTTTGAAAACGTTATTCACTACATCCAAATTTACGGAATCTTTTTTGAAAACGTTCCGCACTACATCCAAATTTGTTACTTTTTTGTTACTTACGCAATCTTTTTTGAAAACGTTTCCCATAACATTTGTTGAGTTATCTATCGAATTTGTATCAGTTTCGATTAAAACGTTCCGGGATACGTAGTGATACGATGATTCCTTATTGTTGGTTGTATTGGTTAGATTATAAGATTTAGAATAAATATTTGAAGATATATTAGAAGAATTATAAGAAATAGGATTATAAGATTTAGAATATATATTAGAAGAATTAGAATATATATTAGAAGAATTAGAATATATATTAGAAGAATTAGAAGAAATAAGATTATAAGAATTAGAATATATATTAGAAGAATTAGAAGAAATAGGATTATAAGATTTAGAATATATATTAGAAGAATTAGAAGAAATAAGATTATAAGAATTAGAAGAAATAGGATTATAAGATTTAGAATATATATTAGAAGAATTAGAAGAAAGAATATTAGTATTTTTAGTTATAGTTTCAATATTAATATTAACATTCATTTTAGTTTTAAAAATAGATAGCATAACTTCTTCTAGTTCTTTTTGATATTTTTTCTTAATTACAAAACTATCATGTACAGGAAGAACAAGAATATCTTTTTTTAAGAAATGGTTTAAAACATCAAAAACTATTTCTCTTTCTAAAAACATAAGATTTTTTCCAGAGTCGTTGTATAGAAATTCTTGAATGTTAGGATGAAATTCTTTTATAAGATTTATGATCTGATAAACAGTATAATCTGGATGTTTTTTTAAAATTTTATTTTCTTTTCTTTTTTTATGTTTCTTAATCGTATATTCTAAAAAGTTAGTTTCAATTGCTTTAGCTGCACTATTTTTAGATACAGCATTCAAACATGTAAGAAGAACTTTCTTTATCAATTTACGATGTTCTTGATAATTATCAATAGTATTTACAGCATACAAATCCTGGTTTGATACATCAATACCTTTTTTAGCATATGCAATGGTTGGATGTGAACATTTGTAGTCAATTTCACAAGTTTCTTCGTTATCGATCAAGATAGATTTACGTATTTTACTTTTACATTCCAACCACCATGTACCACAAAATCTACCACCTTTAGAAAAAGAACCATCATTAAAAACAGTTTTCATAACATTTCTATCGAAACTGATAATATGGTTGAATTCATCTCCAACCTTGAAAGATGTATTACTCACCAGAGTATTGTAATCAAACAAGAATTTGTTATTTTTTATAGTAAAGTCATTAGGGTTATATGAAAGATCATGAGCAACTTTCTTTGCTCTACCTTCTAGTTTTTCTTTTTCGCTTCTTAATATCACAAAATTATCATCTGGTGATATTTTTCTATTCAAAACCAAAGAATGATCACCAATCAGATCAATAAGTTTATCGGTTGCTTTCATTCTAGAAGTTCTTTGAGCAAGTTGCTGTCCGATAATACTGAACACATAATCATTTTCAATCAGAATGTCAATAATATTGAGGGCTATACGATAACTCAAATTAGATGATCCTGTATAATCCTCACGTGTTCTTGAGTATCTAACGAATTCATAATCAGAACAATGACACGAATATAGGTCAGAAACGATCAAATTTAGCTGTAGGAACTGTTTTGATTCAAAACGAATGGTCTTGCCTGGATAGCAGAGATTCCATAGCTCACAGAGGATATTTGGAGCTTGAACCTTGTAGTAATTTTTAAACAAAAGTTCATATCCGCCAAGATCGACTGTATTATCGAGTGGAGATTTTGTTTCGGTGGGATTATCAAAAATTGTCATAGTTTTGCTCCTGATAAATAAAGATGGCAAGGACAGCAGGATTGCTCCCCTGTTTCTGTTCTGTTTCAGCAGACAGATTACTTGCTCTATTTCTATTTATAAAAAAGCATTTTCTTCTTGAAGAAACATCAATTTCAAGAGAAAATGCTTTTTGTTTAAAATCAATATGTTATAAAAATTGATATTGTTGATCAAATTACTTTCTATGTAAAACTTTTGTAGATTTTTAAACTCAGAATGTCAAGTCAGGAAGATCGTTGCGTTTAGCAGCAGCTTCAACAGCTAACTGTGCAGCAGTTTTACCAGCTTTCAATCCTTGGATAATTGTTACAATGTCAAGACCAACAGATTCTGCCACAGGAACAAGAGTAGCTATTAAGTTGATTATAGTGATAGGGTCCATTATTTACCTCCAGTATTTGCAGTTGTAGTTGCGGTAGTTGTTTTGATTACGCCTGTCTTAGTAAGAAGAGTAAGCATATCGGAATAAGCAGCACTCCATTGAGCTTGTGCAGCTTGGAAATTTTGAGTTGCTAATGCATCAGTAGGGTCTGATTTCAGATAGATTATAAGTGCATCATCTACTACAGGCCATACTAATTGAATTTTCTGATAGGCTTTAGAAATAGCCGCACAGTCTGCTGCGGGAATAGTCTTTGCTTTACAGAGTGAATCAGAAGCAATAGCTCCAGTTTTTACAAGATCATGCATGGCAATAAATGTATCACCTACAGTTACCTGTGCTGTAGTTGAACATCCAGCTAGACTACAAAAAAGAAAAGCTAGTAATGGAAAAATTGAAATTAGTTTTTTCATATAGTACTCCTTAGTTAGTTGTGTTGTGAGTATCACAACAGCGTGAAAGAATAAGTTATTAGACGAAAAGGAATGTGTTCATTATTATTTATAAAAGTTTTACTGCGTGATAGATTTTATTACAACACCCGTCACACCAGCAGGAAATGCAGGAACAGAAACTATATTACTAATTGCACTTTCCATTCCTGCTGCATTTGTATTGGTAACATAAAAACACCAAGCATTTGTACTGACAAGTCCAGCAACAGTTGCTCCAGTTCCATTAGGAACAGGAAATCCAGCAGCACCTTGAGTAGCAGTCGAACCAGTATAAGGTACAGCAGGACATGTAACAGTACCAGAATTTACAGTTCCTTGACCATAATAAACTTTTTGTCCAGCAACAGTAGCATCTGTAGTTAAAGTCCATTGCAATACTACAGTAGTTGCATTGGCAAATGCAGGAATTGCTAACATAAACATCAAGCTCAATACAGATAAAATCTTTTTCATATACTCTCCTTATGGATTGGTTATAGTAATTGTTATCGTAGTAGAAGTTGTTGCTGTTGGTAATATAGGTATAGTTACTATAGTACTTAACTGACCTATAATTAATGGAAGAGTTGTAGTCTTAGCATAATATCCAGCGATAGCAATACTATAAGATTTTGTTGCTAACATATTTGTTAATGTTATAGTATTAGTTGTAACTGTTATAGGAGAACTTCCCTGAGTAATACCTATTCCTTTTAACGGAGCTTTTGGTTGTATGTCATAGTAAACATAATATCCAGTAGGTTTTACAGGAAGAGCATTCCAAGTAACTACTGCGGTATATGCATTAGCTATAGAAGCACAAAATAGTATACAACCAATTATCAAAAGTTTTAGTTTCATTAATTATCCACATTGATTCTTAATCTTTTACCACTTCCTTCTCCACATTTATCAGCAATTTGTACTTGAATTGTCAATCCATCTATAGTTTCCCATACAACATCTTCTCCAAGTTTAATTCTGTTAAGAGCTTTATCGATACCTACTAATATTTCTGGAATATTGTTTAAGAATACTCTATTTTGAGTTTCTTTTTTTATGTCTTTGAGAATATCTATTAACAATTCTATCGTTTCTTCTATTTTATTTTTCATGTTTATCCTTTTAACTATCTGGAGTTGTATCAATATCATCTGAGGTTCGGTTTATTTTTTGAGCAGTAAGAACACCACCAAGTATTCCTAATGCTGTTGATGCTAATGTAATACATGCTACAGCTATAGTAATATCTTTACCATGCCACACAACTATACCACCTACTATTACTCCAAGTACTCCTATTGCTATTACACCAATAGCTGCAATTACCTGGAAATGTTTTTGTGAACTTTTCATACTCCACCAATGTTATTTCTGTAGTTCTTTTCCTATTTCATGGCATCTTGGTTTTTTTAATAAAATAGCCAAGTCTTCATGAAATTGTTTAAGGTCTTTAAGTTCTCCCATAACTATATCGTGTGTCTCAGTATTCATCTTTCTGCTCTCTTCACCTTCCTTCTTAGCAACAAATGCAAGTACTGGAAGAGCAACACCTTGAAAGAATGTCTGAACTAAATACTCAATCCATTCCAAAGGATTTTTTGGAACCTGCCACTGAAGAACAGCTATTACCATTACACATATAACCCAAAAACAAATCATAGATGATAGGCTGTTCGATAAAATTATTGCAATTCTTTCATTCATTCTTTGTACAAAAAGTCTGAAAGAATTCATATATTATCCTTTACTGAAATACTGGTATGCTTATATCAGAAAAGTTAACCAGAGCACTTGTTCCAAAGTTTACTAAGAACATCTTGAAGAAATCTGAATTACTAGCATTAGCTGTATTCCACGGATCGCTAGGAAGAACATTACCTAAATCTTGTGGGTGTCGAATCATTGCATATCTTTGTAAGAACAACATATTCTCTGTAAAATATGTAGGATCGGGAGCAACATGTAGAGTAGTTGTATATGGACAGTAAATGATTCCAGAGTCTCCATCATTATTATTGCTACCTAGATATCCAACCATAACATAATGTTCGTTCACATCGGCATATAGATCACAATACAATGGATATATTCCAAGATGACCTACAAGATAAGGATTGTTTTGATTGAACTCTGCTTGTGTATGGAACGCATTAAGTTGTAAGAAAGAAGTTGTAATAGGATCGGCCATAATAAAGATTGATCTGTTTCTCTTTGTGTCTCTTACAATTCTTTCAGCAGCAAGATATATATTTACAATTAGATCGTTTGTAATTCCTTGCAAGTCACCATTAACAGCACCTAAAGAAGCACTTAAATTTACAGTAGCAGAAGTTGTTATCTGAGAAATAAATTTCATATAAGAAATAACTTCTTTATCTATTTCCTGACGTATTTCAGATGCCAT
>Ga0187882_1001803_pt1 | contig 20816 bp, 18 predicted proteins | sample June2016WEW_19_1_3_FD_132991 | JGI IMG/M metagenome (GOLD analysis project Ga0187882, IMG submission 132991) | Peatland microbial communities from SPRUCE experiment site at the Marcell Experimental Forest, Minnesota, USA - June2016WEW_19_150 | ecosystem: Environmental > Terrestrial > Soil >... | reverse complement strand
CGTATGTAAAACCCTGAACAAGAAATGGCATATAGTGCGGACACCCCTCAACGATGTGGCTCGCGGAGCGCGGAAGGCGCCCGCTATGTAGGGTCTGCCAATCGCGTTGGGCTTGCAGCGGGAAGCCTTTTTGGGTTAATGTGATTGGACCATGCACTCAAGAGCATTATCCAAATTCGAGCATTCAGAAACTTTCAGCCGGATTTCCCAGTGATTCAGCGCTTTTTGGACAGACTATTGAATTATCGGCTAAGGGATTTTGAAATCGCCCATCATGCCGAATTGCCAGCGCAGCCTCCGGTTTTCCAGAAGCTTTCCTCCGCGCTCCCCGGGGCCGTGGAAGATGCGTTGCTCAAACTCGGGATATCCGCTCTTTACAGTCACCAGGCCATGGCCCTAGAGCACATACGCTCGGGGCGGCATACCGTTGTCTCCACGCCTACCTCGAGCGGAAAGTCGCTGATATACAATCTGGCCGTTACCGAGGCCCTGATCGAGGACCCCGGCCGGCGCGCGATCTATCTTTTTCCCATCAAGGCGCTTGCGCACGACCAGTTAGACTCCCTGCAGCAATTCTTTCACTCTCTCCAGGGAGGGGAAGCGGGTTGTTCGTTTACATCGTGCATCTACGACGGAGATACCACCCCGTACCAGAGGGCCAAAATCCGGCAGAACCACCCCCACGTTCTTCTTACAAACCCGGACATGCTCCATTACGCCCTGTTGGCTTTCCACCACAAATGGGAGCAATTCTGGAAAAGACTCCGGTATGTAATTATTGACGAAATGCACACCTACCGCGGGATTTTCGGCAGCCATGTCGGCCAGGTCTTCCGGAGGCTCCGCAGGGTCTGCCGTCACTATGGCAGCAGCCCGCAGTTCATTCTGCTTTCGGCAACCATCGGGAACCCCGATGAGCTTGCAGCGGGTCTTACCGGGGTCCCCCGGGACGAAATAACGGTGGTGAGCGGCAGCGGAGCGCCCCAGGCAAAGCGCCACTTCGTTTTCCTGCGCCCGGAGGACAGCAGGATCGGCCACGCGGCGGGTACCGCGGCGCGTCTTATCGTCCAGGCCGCGAAAGCGGGCCTTAAGACAATAGCTTTTACTCAGTCCAGGAAACTTACCGAGCTGGTCCACATGAGTGTGCTCGAATTGGACCGCAGGCTCCAGAATAAGGTCAGTTCATACCGGGCCGGATTTCTGCCCGAGGAGAGGCGTCTGATCGAACAGAAGCTGGCCGGCGGATCTCTTTGCGCGGTCATATCCACAAGCGCCCTGGAGCTTGGGATTGACATAGGCGGGTTGGACCTGTGCATTCTCGTCGGATATCCGGGGACCGTCATGACCACCTGGCAGCGAGGCGGACGGGTAGGCCGGAGTGGACGCGAATCGGCCATAGTGCTGATCCCGGACCAGGATGCACTCGATCAGTACATTGTGAACCACCCGGAGCGGTTCCTCGAAAGCAGTTATGAAAATGCGGTAATAGACCCTTTCAATCCCGAAATCCTGAAAACCCATCTGCCGTGTGCGGCCGCCGAGCTGCCGATATGTTCAGCCTATGACGATCTTTCTGTAGAGGCGGTGAAAAAGGCGCTCGACGAGCTTACCTTGTCCGGACGCCTTCTTCAGACATTCGAAGGCGACCAGTGGATATGCGCGACCACCCGGCCCCATCGCCTTGTGGACATACGTTCCGTCGGGCTGTCATACACCATTGTCAAGGCCATTAACGGCAAGACCTCGCCGCTCGGGAAAAACGAGGGCGTCCGGGCGCTCAAAGAATGCCATACCGGGGCAGTCTACCTGCACCGGGGAGAAACCTACACGGTCGAATCGCTCGATCTCGAAAAGAAAGTGATTCACGCGGTCCCGGCCAATGTTCCCTATTTTACAAGGGCCCTCAGCGTCAAGGAAACCGAGATACTGGAGACACTGGCGTCCAAGCCCGCGGGAAACTTCATCATCCGATTGGGCAGGGTGCGCGTTACCGAGCATATAACGTCCTATGAGGTGCGGCAGCTTTTTTCTCACGTTCTTCTTGCGAAAAACCCGCTCGATCTTCCCCCGCAAACTTTCGAGACGGTCGGATTCTGGATCGAAATCGAGCCAATCCTCGCCCTCAAAATCAAAAAAGCCGGCCTCGATTTCATGGGCGGAATTCACGCAATAGAGCACGCCCTGATCAGCATGTTCCCGCTCTTTGCCGTATGCGACCGCAATGACATAGGCGGTATCTCGATTCCGCTGCACCCTCAGCTCGAAAAGGGCGCCATTTTCGTCTACGACGGGTATCCGGGGGGAATCGGACTGGCTGCGCGCGGGTATGAAATAATCCCGGCCCTGATAGAAAGGACAAAGGAGCTTATCACTGCGTGCGGCTGCCAGCAGGGATGCCCCTCGTGCATCCATTCGCCAAAGTGCGGGTCTGGAAACAAGCCCCTGGACAAAGATGCCGCCTCCGAGCTTCTGAGATATCTTTCCGGGGAAAAGGAGTTGGGGGACGAGAGCCTAGAGTGCGAACCGGAGGCCCGGGAAGCGGCCTGCGCTCCCGTCGGCGCGGGGAGATCCTGCCGGGATTTTCGGGTAGGGTTTTTCGACCTCGAAACCCAGAAACTGGCCGGCGAGGTGGGCGGATGGCACAACACGCACCTTATGCGTGTATCGGTCGCGGTCCTTTATGAAGCTCAGGCAGATGCGTTCAAGGTCTACCGCGAGCCCGAAATTCAAGGGCTCATAGAAGACCTCAAACGGCTCGACCTGATCGTCGGATTCAATATCTCACGTTTCGACTACGGGGTGCTGCGGGCTTATACGCCTTTTGACCTGAACAAGCTTCCCACGTTCGACATCCTGAGCGAAATTCACAGAGGGCTGGGTTTTCGCGTGAGCCTCGGTCATCTTGCGGAAAGAACACTTGGGCGCCCGAAGGGTGGGGACGGCATCATGGCTGTCCAGTGGTTCCGTGAAGGAGAGTGGGAAAATCTCATAAAATATTGTACCGAAGACGTTATTATTACTCGCGATCTTTTCTACCATGGCCTGGAGAAAGGATATCTGGCCTACAGCGACAAGAGCAGCCGCATACTGCGGATCCAGACTCCATGGCAAATAGATGCTCTTGTTGCCGCCGAAAACCGGTGACCCTGTGAATCGGTTTACACGCTCACCTGGGGTTGCATGTGCGCGGCGGCGCACTTGTGCGCGCCTCGGTACAGCCCCTCGATTTTCCTGCCGGGACGCAAATCCCCCCTTTCAGAACCGGAAGCTGATGGTATATTATTATAAATTTACCGGATGGGCGCTGACAATGCTGAGCCTGCGACCGGATAATCGGGACCGGGATACAACCGAGACGGAGAGGAGGAACCCTTGAAGCTTAATATCGAGGGGTCTTTTGAACCGGAGGGCGCTATATGAGCAAAAGTGACAACATCATCCTCGAACCGAAGGAAGACGGGCATTGGGCCCCATCCAGCGAGGAGTGGTACGCACTCTATGTACAGGTGAACCACGAAAAGGAAATCGTGAAGAGGCTGGAACAGAAGGAAATATGCTGTTTTTTGCCTCTTATGGAAACCTGGAGCAAGAGGTTGGACCGCAGGAAAAGAATACAACTTCCGTTCTTTCCAGGCTATGTTTTTGTCTACGTCCTGCTCGACAACTATATGAACCTGAATATCGTCAAGACGCCGGGAGCGCTCAACCTGTTGCGCAACTCCGAAGGCCCTTTGTCGATTCCGTCCTATCAAATCGAAAACCTTCAGACCATGATCAAATCAACCCAACCGCTCGAACTTCATCCCTATTTGAAAGAGGGCGATTGGGTCCACGTCGTGCGCGGCCCCCTGGTCGGATGCATAGGCATTCTCAACAGGCTTGATCCGAAAAGAGGCAGGCTGATCCTCAGCGTGGATATAATCAGGAAGTCCGTGAGCGTGGAACTCGACCTGGAGGACGTAGAACCGTCCCAGCCTCCCGGTTTCAAATAAGGCCTTCCGGACTGTTACCCGCCGTTATGCTCAGTTTTCTTAATGCCCAGGGCTTTCATTTTCCTGTGTAGGTGGGTCCGTTCCAGCTCTACCCTGGCAGCGGTAAGTGAGATATCCCAGCCGTTTTCTTCCAGCTTTCTGATCAGGTAGTCGCGCTCGAAATATGAGCGCGCCTCTTTCAAGGTCGGGTAGTTGAAGTAGGCGGTGTCGCCGTTTTCTTCTTGAAGGACATTTCTGAAATCCGCCGGCAGGTCACCCGGCCCGATCACCTGAGCTGGGGTCATGATGATGAGTCGTTCGACGAAATTCCTCAACTCGCGAATATTTCCGGGCCAGGAATATTTCCGCAAAATGGGATAGATTAGCGGATCGATCTTCTTTTTGCCCAGCGCGCTCTCGCTTGCGATCTCATCGGCGAAGTTTTCAACCAGCAACGGAATGTCGTCCAGCCGGTCTCTAAGGGGCGGGACAAAGATCGGAATTACGTTGAGCCGGTAGTAGAGGTCCTGGCGAAACGTCCCCAGCTCGATTTCCTTCTGCAGGTCCTTATTTGTTGCGGCGACGATGCGCACATCCACTTCCACCGGGTGAGATCCGCCAACCCGCTCGAAGACCTGCTCCTGGATTATTCGAAGGATTTTGGCCTGAGTGCGGTGGCTCATGTCGCCGATCTCGTCGAGAAACAGCGTGCCCCCGTTTGCCGAGTCGAATTTTCCCTTGCGCTTCTCATAGGCACCGGTGAAAGCGCCTTTCTCATGGCCGAAGAGTTCGCTTTCGATCAGCTCTTCGGGAATCGCCGCGCAGTTTACCTCTATCATCGGACGTGTGCTGCGCCGGCTGAGAAGATGCATCATCCGGGCAGCCAGTTCCTTGCCCGTCCCGTTTTCTCCCGTAATGAGCACCGTAGCGTTGGTAGGGGCGGCGCGCCGAATCTGGTCCCGAAGATTGAGAACCGCAGGGCTTTCGCCGATTATGCTGCGGTGGGATTTTTTACGCAGCAGGCGGTTTTCTTCTTCCAGGCGGGAAAACTCGATGGCGTTTTGGATCGAGACCAGGACCCGATCGATCGAGAGCGGTTTTTCTATGAAATCGAAAGCGCCCATTCGGGTGGCCTTTACAGCAGTCTCGATGTTCCCGTGGCCGGAGATGATTATTACGGGAATGAGCGGATAGAGCTTTTTTACCTCGTCGAGCACGGTCAAGCCGTCGGTCCCCGGCATCCATATGTCCAGCAGGATGAGGTCCGGCTGGTCCTTTTTTACCCTCTCCAGCGCCTCCTCTCCGGAGGATGCCCGGATCACTCCGTAGCCTTCGTCCTCCAAAATGGCGCTGAGGGACTGCAGAATGCTTACCTCATCATCTACGATCAGTATTTTCTGTTTCATGCTCTTCCCCGCTAACCGGGCAATTCCACCGTGAAAACGGTGCCGCGCGGCTCGTTGCCACGCACCCGGATAAAGCCGTTATGGTCGGCGATAATGCTCGATACTATTGCCAACCCTAAACCGGTCCCCTTTTCCTTGGTCGAATAGTATGGCTCGAAGACCCTGGGCCTGATCTCGGGAGGAATCCCGTGCCCGGTGTCCGCGCACTCCAGCCGTGCGATCTTCAGGGCCGGGTCGTAGGAGAGCCGGATCGAAATTTCGCCTTTGTCCTGGCCGATGGCATGCACGGAGTTTTCGAGCAGATTGATGACCACCTGTCTGAACTGGTCCCGGTCGAGCCGGAGCGGGGGCATATCGTCGTCTTTGTCGAGGCTGAACGAAATGCTGCTGAAGTTGTGCCTGTAAAGGCTAAGTCCCTCTTCAACAATCTCGGCGAGGCTGCAGGGCTCCAGCTTCGCTCTGGGCAGCCGCGCGAACCTTGAGAACTCATTGACAAGGCTCTTCATGTGATCGACCTGCTGTACGATGGTGCGCGTGCATTCGTCGAAAATGGACCCGTCGCCCTCGATCAGTTCGGGATATTTGCGCCTCAGTCTCTGGGCGGAGAGTTGAATGGGGGTCAACGGGTTTTTGATCTCGTGGGCGATGCGGCGGGCCACCTCGCGCCATGCGGCCATCCTCTGGGCTTTTTCCAGTTCCGTGAAATCGTCAAGGACAACGACTATGCCCATGAACTGGTCCGTGTCGTCGCGTAGAACGGACACCTTTATGAGAAGCGACATGGGGGACCCGGCCACCTTGATCTGGGCCGGCTGTTCAAGATATGCATGGCGGCCGTTTTTGTAGGACGAAATGAAAGACTGAACGATCTCGATGTGGGACCTGTCGAGAAAGTCGGTATAGTGTTTTCCCCTTGCCTGTTCGGCCCTCACCCCGAAAATGAGTTCGGCCGAATTGTTCATGGTCGTGATTTTGCCGTCGGCATCCGCGCTGACCACGCCGGCCGCAATGTTTGTGAGCACTATTTCCATGTAGCGCCGGCGGTCTTCAAGCTCGATGTTTGTGCTCTGAAGCGCGTTGTAGGCCCGGTCCAGTTTTTGGCGGCCCTCGCTCAGGTCCTCGATCATGGTATTGAACGAGGTCATAAGCATTCCGATTTCATCCTGCCTGTCGGGGTCCAGGCGCACATCGAGGTCCCCTTCGGCGATTCGCTGTGTTGCCGTAAGCAGTGTCTGGATAGGTCCGGTAAGGTTCTTCGCAATATAGAAACCGAACCAGACCGCGGCAAATATCGCCAGCATGGTCACGATCGAAAAGGTTATGAAGTGGCTTCTCTTGAGAGGCTGATGAAGCATCTTGAGCTGGAGATAATTTTCATACCCCGCTGTAATCGACCCCAGTTTAAAGGCAAGCTGTTTCGGAAGAAACCGCAGGGCTATCAGGACCGATCCATCACCCGTCAAAGACTCAAGGGGGATGCGCGCCGCTATGGCGTTCTGGGCCCCGTTGGGGAAGCTGATGAATTTGGAGGCCGTGCCGCTCTCTTTCTGGAAACTGCCGACGAGGAAGGCCGTGTCGATCTCCTGGGCGGCATTTTGCCTGAAGCTCCATTTCAGGGTCCCGGAAGGATTGAAGACATATGCGGCATCGATTCTGGATGCGTAGAGGAACCCGATACCGGGATCGAAATGGCCCTTTTCTTTTTCCTGGGTCATCATCCGAACGGCTTCCGGCAGCAGGGCGCGGCATTCGGAAATCAGGCTTGTCCTTTCCCGCTCGACGTAGTCCCTGGCGAGTTGGACGGCATTGGCCAGTGAGTTTTCCACCTTGGAGCTGAACCAATGATCCAGACTCGAGAAGATAAAATGGCTGGCAAACCAAAAAAGAGGAACTGCAGGGATGAGTGTCAGGGCAACAGAGGAGGCGACGAGCCTGGTCTTGAGTTTGGAGCCGAGGATATTTCTTTTGCGCTCAAAAATGAGTTTTACGAAATTGCGCAGAACAAGATAGGCCAGCAGCAGGAGAAGCAGCACATTCAGATTGATGAAAACCACGAGCAGGATGTTGCCGAACAGGGGCGCATCTGATGTGGGCTTGAAAAACCACCCCTGGATCAAGCCGAGCGTCAGGATCAAGATGAAAGCCGCACAGACCAGAATTCGTTCCCAGAAGCGGCGTTTTTCAACCGATTTGGTGTTCGGAGCGCTCATCGTTTGCTTCAGTAAAGAAATGCGACCGTGTACCATTCAGTCTCGAAATCCCAGAGCGACACCCAGAATAGAATGTATCTGAAAAATAGTGGAAGCTCTACTTTTGAAAGTTCGGCTTTTACCTTCATGCAATATTCCTGATCCTTGATAAGCCAGCACGTCGGAATTACGGGAAGGTCCTTCACCGTGCTCATCCATTTCTTTGCTTCATCGAAGTTCCTGGTAACCAGGATTTTTTGCGGATGCTCCGGCAGTTCCACCTGAAATTCATTGTTCAAACGATTATACCTGATTGTGTGCTGAAGAGTAAAATCGACAACCTTCGAATTGACGAGCATGAGGGAGGGCTTTTCGACTGAAACGAGGATCCTGAAGGTTGTCGGGACTCCATTTAGGATAGCCTCTTCCATGTCGGAGTTGAAACAGTCGATCAGCACAAAACTGGTTTCAAGCTCCTTGCCGGTCTTGTCGATTTCGATATTTGAAATTTCCGCCTTGTTAGGCGATGCGATACAAACGGGAGGGCATGCAGTCAGGGCCGCCAGAAAAAAAAGGATAAAAAATTTCCTGATAATGCAAGATTTCACATTTTTTCCGATAAAGGTGCCTGGCAGTCCCGACGAGGCCGGTCCCAGCCGCAGCCGAGTAGGCGTTCTTAGAGTTTTTCGGGAAATTTTAGCGGACATACCGGTCGAATACAAGCGAAATGACAGAGCGGGGGGAAGCGGTGCCGAGTTGAATTGACCTGGTGTTGGGTTCGCACCCCTTCGAAAAGGGTCTTTTGCGAACCTCGCCCGTTAGGAAAAAGTCGGGAACGGCTTCAGAAAAATCCCTGCACCATTTGAATTGTGCGCCGCGGGTGGTTAGATATGTCGAGTCCATTGCGTGGCCGTGGACACCGGGTTTTTGCCGCTGAGCAGGGGGGATCGGCCCGCCTTTACGCGCCGCCGGCTCAGGGAGGGCCTTTCAGATTGCAATTTGACAATGTTGAAAGGATTGTTTTATAAGAATGGCTCATGGCGCTTGAAAAATTCTTGGAGTGCACAGAGGCGTAACCGCCTTTTTTCAAGAGAGGAGACAACCTGATGGCCGGGAGTATCATTGAGGTTACAGACAGCAGTTTCGAACAGGATGTGCTTCAGTCCGATTTGCCAGTTCTCGTTGATTTCTGGGCCCCCTGGTGTGGTCCCTGTCGCGCCATTGCCCCTGTTGTCGAGGAACTTTTGGCCGATTACGGCCTCAAGCTTAAAGTGGTCAAGTGCAATGTTGACGACAACCCGAAGGTGCCCGGCAAATACGGAATTCGCGCTATCCCGACTCTTATTATCTTCAAGGGCGGCAATGTGAGTGAACAGATCACCGGGGCTGTCGCAAAATCACAGATCACGGCGGCAATCGATAAGGTTTTGGGTTAGCTGCCCGTTTTTAGCCCCGAATGAGCGCCTTATGATTCCCTCCGGAAAAAAGTCTCCTTAATTATATGGCAGGAAATAAGATTTACGATGTGATCATCATAGGCGGCGGGCCGGCTGGACTTACAGCCGGCCTTTATGCCTCGCGGGCGCGCCTGGATGTCGTGCTGTTCGAGCAGATGGGTTTCGGCGGCCAGCTGCTCACCTATGAAAAAGTGGAAAACTATCCGGGTTTCCCCGAGGGGGTAGGCGCTTTCGGTTTGGCCGAACTGATGAGCGCGCAGGCGTTGAGATTCGGACTCCAGGTGAAAAACGCCGATGTCGTGGGTCTGGACTTGAGCGGCAAGACGAAAAAAGTAATTCTCGCCAACGGCGTTGCAGAGACCAGGACGATAATCATCGCATCCGGCGCCTGTCCCAACCGGCTGGGCGTAAAAGGAGAAATGGAGCTGACGGGCCGGGGAGTGTCCTACTGTGCGGTGTGCGACGCGCCGTTTTTCCGCGGCCAGGAAGTTGCGGTGGTGGGCGGGGGAGATGCGGCGATCGAAGAGGCGCTCTATCTTACGAAGTTTGCCAGCAGGGTTTATCTGGTCCACAGAAGGGAGAGGCTCCGGGCCACTCCGGTCATACAAGAAAAAGCATTCCAAAATGAAAAAATTTCATTTATTCTCTGTAATGTGGTAGATGAGATTAAAGGTGGGCCGGAAGGCGTTGCGGGGGTGGCGCTGCGGGACGTCAGGAGTTCGGAAGTCTCGGATTTGCCGGTCAGCGGGGTCTTTGTCTTCGTCGGAATAAAACCGAACTCTGAATTCATTCCTGAGGAAATAGCGCGAGATCCCGCCGGTTTCATTCGCACGGACCAGGAGATGGCTACGGCTGTTGGGGGTGTTTTTGCTGCTGGAGATGTACGGGCCAAGGAGCTGCGCCAGATTGTGACCGCCGTTGGGGATGGGGCTACAGCCGCTTTCAACGCGGGCCGCTACATAGAGAACAATCTTTGACCTTCAGGATCTACGGAGTTTTTTTATGATTTGCATGCCGAATCGCTCCAAGCGAGTTCTTCGCTCATTTGGCCTCGTGCTGATGGGCATCGCCTTTTTGGCTTTGAGCGGATGCGCCGGCGTAAACCTCAAAGAATATTATTTCGGCGACCTTTTTTCAAAAAAATCGTCTACCATCGATAAGACGGCCGAACAGCTTGCTCTTTCGGGTATGGCGAAGCTGCAGAAAAAAGACTATTCGGGGGCCACCGACGATTTTAAAAAGTTAAAGGAGCACTATCCCTACAGCAAGTATGCGATCCTTGCCGAGTTGAAGCTGGGCGACGCCTACTTCTATGATAAAAAGTACAGCGAAGCGGCGATGACGTACGAGGAATTCGTGCGCCTTCATCCGCGCAACGAAGTGACCCCCTATGTGCTCTACCAGGTTGGGATGAGCCATTTTCTTACTTTCAGCGCCGTTGACCGGGACCCTGAAGAGACCAAAACGGCTATGCAGGCTTTCGAGAAGGTTATTCAGAATTTCCCGCAATCGGAGTACTCGGAAAAATCCGAAAAACAGATAATGGAGTGCAAGAAGCGCATCATCGCCCATATGTACGGTGTGGCCAAACATTATTACATAAATAAGTTTTACTCCGCCGCCAAGACTCGGCTGGATACCATGATACAGAAATACCCACAGGCTGTCGCCGACTTGGGATACGGGCCCCGTGTCGAGAAAATGCTGGCCAAGTGTGAGGTGGAAATCGCCAAGGGGGAGAGGAAGCCTGATTTCTGGACTCGGATTGGATTCTAAGTTAAAATAAATCGGAGATGCGGCTTGATTTTGCCTCTGATCTGTGACTAAATTGATTCTGAAGAATACTTCCGGGTTTTGCACGAAACATGTTGACAAGCGGAAGAGCTTCCTGCATGTTCAATTTGGCCTTACAGGAGAGTGAACCTGCCTATTACCCCTAGAGTGCTGCAGGCAAAATATTGATCAGATGTTCCATCGGTTTGACCTGGTCGCTTTTCATTCCCGCAAACCTGTGCCCCATGTCCTCTGGAATTGCTGTAACGTCTCTTAATCGGAAAGAAAAATCTATCTAGGTTTTATTAAATACATTTATCGGAGAACAATCCATGCCTGATGCATCAGCCACCACCTCAGTGGAGACCACTAACAACAAGGATTCCATGCGCGACCGGCGCAACGAGATGAACCTGGTTGAGTTGAAAAACAAAAACATTCGGGAACTTATGACCATCGCCAAGGCTTATAACATCGACGGCGCGAGTTCGATGCGAAAGCAGGACCTGATATTTGCGCTCCTCCAGGCCCAGGCGGAAATGAGCGGGCTCATTTATGGTGAAGGCGTACTGGAAATTCTTCCCGATGGATTCGGGTTCCTGAGGAGCCAAAACTATAACTATCTGCCTGGTCCTGATGACATCTATGTTTCACCGTCCCAGATACGCCGGTTCAATCTGCGCACCGGTGACAGCATTTCCGGGCAGATAAGGCCACCTAAGGACAATGAACGCTACTTTGCACTGCTCAAGGTCGAGTCGGTCAACTATGAGGACCCGGAAATAGCTCGGGACAAAATTCTTTTCGACAACCTGACCCCTCTTTATCCAGATCGCAGGATCAAGCTCGAGACGATTTCGGACAATCTGTCCACGCGGGTCATGGACCTGTTGACGCCGATCGGGTCCGGGCAGCGCGGGCTTATCGTGGCCCAGCCCAGAACCGGGAAGACGATGCTGCTTCAAAACATCGCCAATGCCACCGCGGCCAATCACAGGGACGCATACCTGATTGTGCTGCTGATCGACGAGCGGCCCGAAGAGGTCACGGACATGCAACGAAACGTCCGGGCCGAGGTAGTGAGTTCGACCTTCGATGAGCCTCCCCAGAGGCATGTTCAGGTTGCCGAAATGGTGATCGAGAAGGCCAAGCGCCTCGTCGAACACAAAAAAGACGTGGTAATTCTGCTCGACAGCATAACCCGGCTTGCCCGCGCCTACAACAGCGTGGTCCCGCCCAGCGGCAAGATACTATCCGGCGGTCTGGATTCAAACGCGCTTCATCGTCCCAAACGGTTTTTCGGGGCGGCACGCAACGTCGAACAGGGAGGAAGCCTCACGATTATCGCCACTGCGCTGATCGACACCGGAAGCCGGATGGATGAAGTCATCTTCGAAGAATTCAAGGGCACCGGCAACATGGAAATCGTCCTGGACCGCAAGCTGGCCGACCGGCGTATTTTTCCGGCAATCGATATAAACAAGTCCGGAACGCGCAAGGAGGAGTTGCTGATCCCGCCCGAGGACCTGAACCGGATCTGGATTTTACGAAAGCTCCTCTCACCACTTAACCCGATAGATGCGATGGAATTTCTGCTCGACAAAATGCAGGGCACAAAGAACAACGCGGAGTTTCTGGCATCGATGAACAGATAAGGGCCAGGCGTTTTTTCCGCGCTTTTGCCTCCAGCGTGTCACAGATGTTTCTGGCCGGTTGACGAAATCGTTGCAAAATCCGCAAATCGATTTATAATATATGGTTCCGGCGCTTATGCGCTCGGGGAAGGAATATAAAGGAAGGAACGTAAATGAAAGACAATATTCATCCGGAATATCACCGCACGGTAATTAAATGCGCCTGTGGCAACGAAATGTCCACCGGTTCGACGAAAAAGGAAATAAGGGTGGAGATCTGTTCAAAGTGTCACCCGTTCTACACGGGAAAACAGAAACTGGTTGATTCGGCGGGGCGCATTGAAAGGTTCCGGCGAAAATATGAAAAATTCCAAAAACCGGTTGAAAACAAGGCATAGTCCCAGGTCTGTGCAGGCCGCAAGATTCTGAAATCGCCCCCATCGGAGGGGACCTGTCTTTGCCCGGCCCGACCCCGTGTGGCACGCGGCCGGCGGGCGCAACGAACCGGCTCGGGGCCGGTTCTTTCATTTTGGCCGGATGTTTTTCGGGCAAAGGCCGAGTGCATTGTTTCGAGGCAAAAGGACCAAATGTTTGACAGGCTGGAAAGCGTAGTACAGAAACTTCACAAGCTCGAAGATGACCTTGGCAGCCCTGCTCTGCTGAGCAATCAGAAAGAATATCAGCAGGTTGCAAAGGAACGCTCCGAACTCGTTCCGATAGCCGAGAAATACGGGCACTACAAGAAGCTGAAAGAGCAGGCGCTGGAAAGCCAGGCTCTTTTTGAGCGGGAAGAAGACCCTGAGATGCGTGAACTGATCAGGGAGGAAATCGGCAGCCTGAAAGACCAGCTCGAAAAAACTGAAAATGAGCTTAAACTCATGCTGGCCCCGAAGGACCCCAATGACGACAAAAACGTCATTCTGGAAATCCGGGCTGGGACCGGGGGTGAGGAGGCTGCCCTTTTCGCGGCGGACCTTTTCCGGATGTATGCGCGCTACGCTGAGATTCGCAGGTGGAAGGTCGAAATCCTGAATTCGAATCCGACCGGAATAGGAGGGTTCAAGGAAATAGTCGCTTCGATCAATGGTAAAGCCGCCTTCAGCAGGCTGAAGTATGAACGTGGGGTGCACCGGGTGCAGCGAATCCCGGTAACTGAGAGCCAGGGAAGGATTCACACGTCGGCGGTCACGGTTGCGGTGCTCCCCGAGGCCGAGGATGTCGATGTTTTCATAGACCCCAATGATATTCGCGTGGACGTATTCCGCTCGTCAGGTCCTGGAGGACAGAGCGTCAATACGACTGATTCGGCCGTTAGGCTGACTCACGTTCCCACAGGGCTGGTCGTAATCTGCCAGGACGAAAAATCGCAGCACAAAAATAAGGCTAAGGCGTTAAAGGTGCTGCGCGCCCGCCTGCTCGACGCGATGCAGCGCGAACAGGAAGCCAAAATCGCTCAGGACCGCAAGAGCCAAGTCGGAACGGGAGACCGGAGCGAAAGAATCCGTACCTACAATTTTCCTCAAAACCGGGTGTCCGACCACCGGATAAATCTGACTATCTACAAGCTGGATATCATACTGACCGGCATGCTCGACGAACTTGTGGACCCCCTCAACACCTATTTCCAGGCCGAAGCTTTAAGAGGTGCGGCCTAACGGTCCGCCCCCCCCCCGCTCGAAAAGCTCGTCTTGTCCCGCTGGGCTTCGCAGCGGTTAATTTATCAAAGCCCTTCTTGTTAAGAGTCCTCTTTTTCGATTCGGCTTTCGAACGTTCGTTTTTTTCTTTTCGATGACGGCCCTCACCATTGCAGCGATTTCGGCTCCGGTAAGAGCATCCTTTAACAGGAAGTGGTCAGCCCCGTATTCCTTGGCGATCTGGCGGTACTCGGGAAGATCGTGGCTGGTGAAGATGCTTATGACCAGGTTCGGATGTACGTCTTTGATCTCGCGTGTCAGCTCGAGGCCGTTTTTCCCCGGCAGGCGGATGTCCATGAAAACGACATCCGGCGAAGACTGATTGATTTTCGTCAGGGCGTCGGACCCGTCGGCTGATTCGTCCACCGAGATCGACGGGATGTACATCTTGAGGATTTCTTTGAAGGAACGCCTGAAAAAGTCGTTATTTTCCACTATGAGCACCGATGACATTTCCTTCCTCCACTTTGCCCCCCCAGGCAACATGATCGCGTTTTTAGGCCTTCCCGCATGTTGCCAAAGATATTCTCGAAAAGGGAAAGGGTAAATACAGGGTTTCCCGTATTTGTTGGACCCAGAAGACATTATATTGAACCGTAAAGTTATACATGTGCCTGTTTTTCTGAGAAAAATACCATTTTTACCGTGCGTCGAACCTTGAAACGTGCGACTTTTCAGCCGTTTTTCCCCGGCAGGCCGGAAAAAGTTTTCCAGCAGGGGGCCGAGGCAAAATTTTCGTTGCGCGAACGGGCCGGTGGCCGTAAAATCCTTAAAATTCAATAAGATAAAAAACGAAGCCATGATTGACTTTAGGGTTCCATTTGCTATACTGGGTGCGGCCTGATTTATCCATTTTGCGCTGCAAACACATTTTGAGAGGTGAAATCCTTTGCGTCAGACTAAGTTCATATTTATTACGGGTGGGGTTTTGTCTTCGCTCGGCAAAGGTCTTGCGGCCGCTTCCATCGGGGCATTGATGGAGAGCAGGGGCCTGCGTGTTTCGCTTCAGAAGCTCGATCCCTATATCAACGTAGACCCCGGGACGATGAATCCTTTCCAGCACGGCGAAGTTTTCGTGACTGACGACGGTGCTGAAACGGATTTGGATCTGGGTCACTATGAGCGGTTTACTCATGCGAAGCTGGGCAAGAAAAACAACTATACGTCGGGCAGCATCTACTATTCGGTCATAATGAAAGAAAGGCGCGGAGAGTACCTGGGCGGGACGGTTCAGGTAATCCCGCACATCACCGACGAGATAAAGACGTGTATCCTGGGCTCCGCCGATCACGTCGACGTCGTTATAGTGGAAATCGGCGGGACTGTCGGGGACATTGAGAGCCTTCCGTTTCTCGAGGCAATCCGCCAGTTTCGCAACGACGTCGGCAGAGAAAACGCCATCTTCATTCATGTAACGCTGGTGCCCTACCTGCCGACATCGGGCGAAGTGAAGACCAAACCCACTCAGCACAGCGTCAAGGAACTGCGCGGCATCGGTATTCAACCTGATATCCTGCTGTGCAGGACCGAAAAGATGCTCTCAGCGGAAATAAAGGGCAAAATCGCCCATTTCTGCAATGTGGAAACAGATGGTGTCATAACGGCAAAAGATGTCGACTGTATCTACGAAGTGCCATTGCTTTTTCACCAGGAAGGGCTGGACGAAAAGATAGTGAGGCTTCTCAATATCTGGACGCGCTCCCCGGTGCTCGACGACTGGGAAAAGCTGGTCAGCGGGATGAAAAATCCGCAATTCAACGCGAATATTGCGATTGTCGGCAAATATATCGATCTCAAGGAATCCTACAAAAGCCTGAATGAGGCGCTCACGCACGGGGCGGCGGCCCACGGCCTGAAGCTTCACCTTGACTACGTTGATTCGGAAAACGTGGAAAAGGATGGCGGAGAGGCGCTGATCGAGGGGGCCGATGGTATTTTGGTGCCGGGCGGCTTCGGCCAGCGCGGGGTCGAGGGTAAGATAAAGGCGATCCAGTTTGCGCGCGAGAACCGGATTCCCTTTCTAGGCATCTGCCTCGGCATGCAGCTTGCCACGGTTGAATTCGCCCGCAATGTCGCCGGGCTTGAGAAAGCTCACAGCATGGAGTTCGACAAACACTCGCCTAATCCGGTCATATACCTGATGCGGGAATGGTTTGACTACCAGAGCAACACGGTCATACGGCGGGACGAAGATTGCGATTACGGTGGAACGATGCGCCTGGGCGCCTATCCATGCGTCCTCGAGCCGGGCAGCTTCGCCGCTGAGGCCTACCGGGGTGTCGAGATTTCCGAGCGGCACCGGCACCGCTATGAGTTCAACAACAAATACAGGGAAGTCCTGGCGCGGCACGGAATGCTCTTTACGGGACTGTCTCCGGACAAGAACCTTGTCGAGGTTATCGAGCTTCAGGATCATCCATGGTTTCTTGGGTGTCAATTCCATCCGGAGTTCAAATCGCGTCCGATGGAACCCCATCCCCTTTTCAAGGCTTTCACGGGCAAGGCCCTCGATGAGGCCCGGCGAAAGAACCCCGAAGCTTTCGCCAAACGCTGTTAGGCGGCCGCCGTGGACTTTGAAGTCTTCGGCCAGAAGATCGGGCGGGACAGCCTGTTTCTAATCGGCGGTCCGTGCGTGATCGAAAGCGAGGAAATCGCCTTCGAAGTGGCCCGGTTTCTAAAGAGCACCTGCGCGCGACTAAAAATCCCTTTCGTATTCAAGAGTTCCTATGACAAGGCAAACCGGACATCCGTCCGGTCCTTTCGCGGGCCCGGCCTTGCCAAAGGCCTCGAAATTCTCGCCCGTGTGCGTGAGAGCTGCCAGGTCCCTGTTCTTACCGATGTGCATACGCCCGCCGAGGTCGAGCCGGTTTCAGAGGTTGCCGATATCCTGCAGATACCCGCGTTTCTGGCACGCCAGACCGATCTCGTGATGGCCGCCGGCCGTACCGGGAAGCCGGTAAATCTTAAAAAAGCCCAATTTCTTTCACCACAAGACATGGGGCAGGCGATAAACAAGGTCAGGGAGACGGGAAACGAGCGGATTCTTCTGACCGAGCGCGGCGCCCAGTTCGGATACAACAATCTCGTGGTGGATATGCGCTCGATTGGGATAATGGCTGATTTTGGCTGTCCGGTCGTGTTTGACGCAACCCATAGTGTTCAGCTCCCGGGTGCTCTGGGGACTTCATCGGGCGGGGAGAGGCGTTTTGTTTCGGTTCTTGCGCGCGTGGCGGTGGCGGCCGGAGCACATGGGATATTCATCGAAACCCACCCTGAACCGGATAAGGCCCTCTGCGACGGCCCGAATTCTCTTCGGCTTGAACAAACGGCCGAACTTCTTGAAAGCCTTGTCCGAATATTTGCCATTGTGAGCGGTAAAAATGCCTGATTCAAAACCGGTGAAATCGGCCAAAAAGACAGACGCCCTGCGAGGTGAGCTGAAAAAGCGGATTCTTCCCCTTCGGATGATGATCTTCGATGTCGATGGGGTCCTGACCGATGGACGGATAATCTACCTGGACGACGGCTCCGAGATAAAGGAGTTCGACGTTCAGGACGGGCACGGAATAAAGCTGCTCCAGCGCGCCGGGATCGAAGTGGCGCTGATCTCGGGCCGTGCGTGCCGTGCGGTCGAGCAGCGCGCCGCGGGTCTTGGAATCACCAGGCTGTACCAGGGATCAAAGGTCAAGACTGAAGCATACGAGCAGCTTTTATCGGATGCGGGCCTCAAAGAGCATGAGACCGGTTTTATGGGGGACGATCTGATAGACATTCCCGTGATGCGCCGGGCTGGATTTTCGGTAGCGGTTCCCAACGGAGTGCCTCACATTTTTCCGTTCGCTCATTATGTAACCAGGGCGAGCGGTGGGCGCGGGGCGGCAAGGGAGGTTTGCGAAATGATCCTGCAGGTCCAGGGCCTGTGGGAAAGCGCAATGGAGCGCTATCTGGTCGAGCCGCCGGCACCTTCGAAGCGAAGCGATTGATAGGCAGCATTGATTTGTCATTGCAGCGCCCGGTTTGTGACTTTTCCGCTTTTCGTTGCATTTACAATACCTTATGTAATAGACCTTTACAGTCAATATTACCCGTGTTAGAGTACCAATTGAACTGTAATCATCTAATTTGATTAAAGATTTTAAACTCGCAACAGATAGGTTTTTCTTTTTACGTCCATTTCGGTGGGTGGAGTAGCTGGCATGGAATGTGAAAAGATTCTGGCGGAATTGAAATCAATGGCCAATGCTGACAATGTACGTGGTATGGCCAGGTTCGGGATCAATTCCGACCATGCGCTTGGAGTCGGCATCCCTGCATTGCGAAAAATGGCCAAAGCGGCAGGGCGCGATCAAAGTCTTTCTTTGGATCTATGGGCAAGCAGGATTCTCGAGGCGCGGCTGCTGGCCGCGTTCGTAGGCGACCCTGCACTGGTTACGGAAGACCAGATGGAGCGTTGGGCAAAAGATTTCGATTCCTGGGCCGTTTGCGATCAGGTCTGCATGAGTCTTTTCGATAAGACCCCCCATGCCTATAAAAAGGCGGTCGAATGGAGCCAAAGGGATGATGAATATGTAAAAAGAGCGGCTTATGCTCTTATGGCTTCATTGGCCGTTCATGATAAGGAAGCTGATGATTCGAAGTTTTCGTCGTTTTTCCCGTTTATTAAGGCTGGTTCTTCTGATGAAAGGAATTTTGTCAAGAAGGGGGTAAACTGGGCGCTGCGTCAAATCGGCAAACGAAACGATGCACTTAGAGGCCTGGCCATCCGATGCGCCGAAGAGATTCTGCTGGAGGGCTCGAAATCTTGCCGCTGGGTGGCAAAAGATGCATTGAGAGAACTGCAAAAGAAAGCGTCGGGTAACCCAAGGGCTGAGGGATGACTTTCAAAGGCAAAGTTGCGCAGGTTTTTGTCATCATAGTTATCGTGGGACTGTGCGCGGTCCTTGCCGCCGGTATCTGGAAGGGGAAATCGCGGCCGGCCCAGCAGGAGGCGCAGCAGGCTTGCCCGGCTGACGCGGAAATGAAGCTGACCGACATGGAATTCACCGAGATGCAGGAAGGCAAGAGGTTCTGGACACTGTGCGCCACGGAGGCCAAATATTTTCAGGACCAGCAGAAAACTCTTCTTCAGGCGGTCCGCCTGACTTTCTACATGGACAAAACGGGTGAAGAAATCCACGTCACGAGTCGTGAAGGGGTCCTTCACGCCGGAACCAAGGATATTGAGCTCAGAGGCGACATACATGCGGAGCTGCCGCGGGATTATGTGGTGACTACTGAGACGGCGCACTACATTCACCGCGACAGGATCGTCGAGTCCAGCGATCCCGTTCACATCTCGGGTCCGGGGCTGGAACTGGACGGCAACGGGTGGAAATACAAAATCGCCGATCACATCGCGAAAGTGGGCGGAAGAGTCAAAGCGTCGCTCGTTGTGGGTAAACTTAGAATCGAAAAATAGACCCCTATCGGCCCATGCCGCAGGCATCGAGGAATCATGATGAGCAGAATCAAAACCGTGAGGGTGCTGGCCAGGCTTTTCCCGGCCGTTTTTCTTTCCTTGCTTGTCTGCTGGCAGGTACATGCGGCCGGAAGTGCGAAAACGGATAAGCGGGCGCCGGAGATGAATGCAAATCTGGTCAAGAGCGATTCGCCGATCAACATTACGGCCGACAGAATGGAAGCAAAACAGGACGACAGGACGATAGTTTTCGAAGGCCATGTTGTCGTTGTGCAGGACGATATGACAATTACGGCAAACCGGCTCAAAGTCACGGCGCTGCCTGGAGAAAAGCAGGCTGCACCCTCCGGGGCGCCCCCGACAGAGAAATCCGCATCTTCCCCGGGGTCCCCGACTGAGAAAATAGATTTCATAGAATTTGAGGGAGATGTTAAAGTTACCCAGCAGGACAGGCTTGCAACGGCCAATAAGGCTATATTTTATCAGAAGGAACAAAAGATAGTTATGAACGGCCGTCCGGTGGTGACAAAGGGGCAAGACCGGGTCGAGGGAGATCTCATAACGATTTATCTCCAGCAGGGCCGCAGCATTGTGGAAAGCGGAAGTGGGGCGCCGGTAAAGGCCGTTCTGTTTCCCGGGAAAAAGGAATAGCCGTGCCGCGCGATATCAAGAAGCTTCACGTCGAGAACCTGGTAAAAAATTACCAGGGGCGGTGCGTGGTCGATCATGTCAGCCTGGAATTGCGCGAGGCGCAAATTGTAGGGTTGCTCGGGCCAAACGGGGCCGGCAAATCGACTACCTTTTACAGTATTGTGGGCATAATCCGCCCTGACAGCGGGGCCGTGTACCTGAACGGAGAGAACATAATAGGTCAGCCGATGTATTTGAGGGCGAGGAAAGGGGTGACATACCTGTCTCAGGAGCCCTCGGTTTTTCGGAAGCTGACCGTGGAACAGAATATAATGGCTATTCTCGAAACCCTGAAGATCGGCAGGGAAGAGATGCACGCCAGGCTCAAAGAGCTTCTGGGTGAACTGCGCATAGCGCATCTTGCCAAGAATAAGGCCGACAGGCTTTCGGGTGGCGAGCGAAGGCGGGTGGAAATCACACGCGCCCTGGTTACGCAGCCCAGCTTTATTCTGCTCGATGAGCCGTTTGCAGGGATAGACCCGTTGGCGGTGGTGGAAATCCAGGGCCTTATCAGGGCGCTCAAGGCAAAGGGCATAGGCGTTAT
>Ga0187882_1001802_pt1 | contig 20822 bp, 19 predicted proteins | sample June2016WEW_19_1_3_FD_132991 | JGI IMG/M metagenome (GOLD analysis project Ga0187882, IMG submission 132991) | Peatland microbial communities from SPRUCE experiment site at the Marcell Experimental Forest, Minnesota, USA - June2016WEW_19_150 | ecosystem: Environmental > Terrestrial > Soil >... | reverse complement strand
TCAACCCACCGCCTCGCAAATCGACCATGTGTCAGCGGTCGGCCATTTTAGAGCCTACCTTAAACGACGCACCTACCGAATCCTGCCGCCCAACAGTCAACTTCAGCCGTCTAACATAGAGTTCAGTTGCCCCGCCGCATCACCACAGCACCGCATGGAATTGCCAGACTGCATGCACCGTTTCGCGCGGCCTCATAGGGGACAACTGCAACGATTTGTTAGCCAGCTACCTGAACGACAGGTCTTTTCCTATTCGCGACCAATCCTCTGACCAATAGACATATCTGAATTTAGCGCTATTCGACCGGGCCGGAACTGGTCCCCAGTATCTGCTATCCAGGGTTTCATCTCTGTTGTCGCCAAGTACGAACATCATGCCTAGCTGGAGAGTGATCGAACCGTAGTTGTCTCGCATTAGGTCCAAGCCTGCCCTTATTATGGAGGGGTCAGTATGGACCACATAGGGTTCGGGGACTTCTCTGTCGTTGACGAACAGTCGCTTGTCGATTATCGCGACTCTATCGCCGGCTATGGCGACGCATCTCTTGATCACTAGTACTCGCGGTTTGCCCGGCCAAGGCAGCGCAACGACGTCCCCTCTTGAGGGCATCTTTCTGGAATAAGCCCATCTATCCACGACGAATTGATCTGACTTCAGCATAGTGGGTTCCATCCCCGTAGTTTCTGTTCCCTCCGGGAAACTCCACATCTGGTACCGCGCAACCTTGAACCACGTGGCGCGCAAGACCTCCGGTAGTGCGAATATGAGTACTACTGCGATGGCCACAACGACGTACCATCTGTTGTGCCATTTCTTGGTGAGTGGCCCGCTTCGCGACGCAGTGAAGCCGGAGTGCACGATCATGAACACGTCGATGGCCAACTCCGCCGCGTAAGTTGCAATCAGACCAGTGATGGTGCCCATGGTCACCATCTCTCCGAATAAAATCACGAGTAGTATCAGGGCAAGCCCAATGAACGCTCTTTGTCCTTTGCCGCAATACAAATAGCCGGCCCCTGGGAAGAGCACGGAGAGAAAGGCTGCAACTACCGGTTTCGGGGTGTAGTTGACACTCATTCAACGGCCACCTTTCTGCTACCGCAGACTTTAGCTGGCTAACATATATATTATAGAGTTTTCGCTAATAACCTGGTAATCCTGCGAGTTGTGCGGCGCTCCTTGCCCCTTTCAAGCAACATAACAAGTTCCTACGTTATGTTCTAGAGTTGAGTCTGTAATTCGCAAGGAGACGCGCTATGACAATAATGTCGTTCATGGACTTCCTCCGCGAAGAAGGGACGGTTCTGGCAAAAGACTTGCCTTACTATCAACGCTGGGTGCGTTCGTATCTCAATTTTAGAGCTGCACGCATCAGAGGTGATAATTCAGTAGAAAGCTTCTTGGCCTGTCTTGTAGGGAAATACGAGCATCTGCAGATGAGGCAGGCACGGCGCGCTCTGCAATTGTATTCTGCCTTTCGAGCGCGCTGTGGCACTCCTTTGGCTGGACGATCCAGTGACAAGCAACCATCACCCGAGCAAACGCAGCTTGTCCCACACAGACCAGGCCAGTTTCAGCCCGCGCCGCCCCAGCTTTCACATGGACTGGCTGCCCAAACGCGGCCTGTGCACCCACCTCGCCCTGTCCAACCCCCGCCGGCCCAAACGAACGTCGTGCCGCCGCGTTCGATCCCGAGTCCGCGGCAGGGGCAGCCGCCCGCGTCTTCGCGCCCATTGCTTCCCCGACCTGGGCCGTTGCAGGGTTCCTTGACCTGGGACGCCATCGAAGACCTCATCATACGCCTGATGCGGCTCAAGCACCTGTCATATCGAACGGAGAAGTCCTACCTCTCCTGGTTGGTCCGATTCAGGTCGTACATCCACGAAAAGGATTGCTCCGCGCTCACCGAGCAGGATTTGAAAAGTTTTCTCTCGTTCCTCGCCGTAGAAAGGAAGGTTGCCGGCGCCACGCAAAAGCTCGCGTTCAATGCATTGCTATTCTTCTATCGCAATGTCCTTGGCGTTGAAATAGACGGCCTATCGACAGTAGTGAGATCGAAAATAGGCAGGAGATTGCCCGTCGTTTTGTCCAAGGAGGAAGTGAGGAAGATATTCTCGCACCTGGAAGGGACACACCTTCTCATGGCGACGATTATCTATGGGAGCGGGATGAGATTGCAGGAATGTCTTTCCCTGCGGGTGAAGGATGTCGACTTTTCGCGGAACTGCCTTACCATCAGAGGAGGCAAAGGAAACAAGGACCGTGAGACGGTCTTGTCGGAAAGAGTCGGGGAACGGCTGAAACGCCATCTGGAAAAGGTCCGGGCCCTCTTCGACAAGGATCGTGAGAACTCCGTGGCAGGGGTCTCTCTACCCGGTGCGCTGGACAGGAAGTATCAGAACGCGGGAGCGGAGTGGAGCTGGTTCTGGGTATTTCCATCCGCAAATCTCTGCATCGATCCGCTGACCCGAGTCGTCCGTCGATACCATGTGTACACAACGACGCTTCAGAAGGCTTTTCGGCAGGCGGTGCGCGATTCGGGGATAACGAAGCAAGCCACGATCCACACGCTCCGTCACAGCTTCGCAACACACCTCATCGAGAAAGGCTACGACATACGAACCATCCAGGAGCTGCTGGGTCATTCGGATGTCTCGACCACGATGATCTATACCCATGTGGCCACCAGGAACAAGCTCGGCGTCACAAGCCCCGCCGATTCGCTCTGACGCACGCATAGCTCTCCCCTTGAAGCAGGGAGACGCTGAAAACGTCAGCCGGCTCATTCCCATGCCCGGAAGCTGAACACTGCGGGCGCCGCCGAAACGAACTGCCCGCTCGTGGCGACAATGCGGAATGATCGAAGCATTCCCATTCTACACCCTCTGTTGCCGGCAGTAAAGAAAAATAGCTCAATTCTAGGGAGACGTAACTATGTGATAGGATAAAGCTTGATCTATTTCGAGGAGACGACTCAAGCTCTGGGCGATGAAGACCTGCCCGCCTGCGTCGGCCTTTATTCCGAGCTACCCGCTGCCGTAGGTTCCGAGGACGCGCAAGTCCTCGGTGACGGACTTCAGCTCTTCCATGCAGCGGGTAAAGAGCGTCATGTCAGCAGGAACATTCACATCGACATAGAACTGGTACTCCCAGGGCTTTCCGTGAATCGGACGGGACTCGAGCTTCTGCATGTTCAATCCCCGTTCGGCCAGGACCTGCAGCGCTTTGAAAAGGGCGCCGGGCTGGTCGGCAACGGCGAAGCAGAGAGAAGCCTTGGGCGGCTTTCGCAGGCCGGCCTCGGGCGGAAGCTCCTGTTCGACGCGCGCAATCACGAAGAACCGCGTATAGTTCTGCACGTTTGCTTCGATCGCGGGCTTGAGAACGGAAAGTCCGTACACGAGGGCTGCATCCTCGCTGGCAATGGCAGCGTTTTCCTTCGCGCCCTTCTCCGCAACGTGGCGCACCGCGCCCGCGGTATCATAGAAGGCCACCCGCTCCCAATCAGGATGCGCATCCAGGAACCGGGCGCACTGGGCTAGTCCCTGGGGGTGGGAGAAGACCCTGCGGATGTCCTCCATCCTGGCGCCAGGCAGGCCGATGAGGTTGTGCACGATCCTGATCTTCTGCTCGCCCACGATGTGGAGATCCGGGTAGCGAAGGAGCAGATCGTAGTTTTCATGAATGGATCCTGTCAGGGAGTTCTCGATGGGCACCATGCCGAATCGCGCCTTGCCCTGCAGAACAGCATCGAAGACTGATCGGAACTCGGGCACGGGCAGCGCGTGCACTTCTCCGCTGAACCAATGACGGATCGCGTGCTCGCCGAACGCGCCTCTCTCCCCCTGGTAGGCGACAACGCCCTGGTCGGCGCCATGATCTGCCGCCCCTGCCGCCGCGCTGCCCTTGCCGCCCTTACCCGGCTCAGCAGCGGGTTCCCCCACCACAACCGTTGAGCGCCCGGCATGCGTGACGCCTCCGCGCCCAGGCAATTGCTCGACGTCAGGCAGCCGCGCAAGCTCTTTGCCCAGCACGGGAGCCATGGCCTCGATGTCGCGCATGAGCTTCTCGAACTGCTCGGGGTAAAGAGACTGCGGTCCGTCGGACAGGGCCCGGTCGGGGTCGGTGTGTACTTCCACGGTGATGCCGTCCGCGCCCGCGGCCACGGCAGCCAGGGCCATGGGGCTCACCTTTGCCCGGAGGCCGGTGCCGTGGCTGGGGTCAACGATCATCGGCAGGTGGCTGAGCTTCTTCACCACGGGTATGGCGGAGAGATCCAGCGTGTTGCGCGTTGAAGTCTCGAACGTGCGGATCCCCCGCTCGCAGAGGATCACCTGGTCGGTGCCCGCGGCAAGGAGGTACTCCGCGGACATGAGCAGGTCCTGGATGGTGGCGGCCAAGCCGCGCTTCAGGAGCACCGGTTTTCCAAGGCTGCCCACGCGCTTGAGGAGCTCGAAGTTCTGCATGTTGCGCGCCCCGATCTGCAGCACGTCCACGTAGTCCCGCATGAGGTCCACATGCTCGGGGGACACGATCTCTGACACGATCGGCATTCCCTGCGTCTCGCCGGCCTCCTTGAGGTACGCCAGGGCTTCCTCGCCCAGGCCCTGGAAGGCATAGGGCGACGTGCGCGGCTTCCATGCCCCGCCGCGGAAGAGCACCGCGCCGGATTCGCGGACGCGCGCCGCGCACTCGAGTGTCTGCGCGCGGGACTCGACGGCGCAGGGCCCCGCGATGGCCACTATCCGCAGTCCGCCGATGCGCACCGGGTGCGCGGCGCTGCCGAGGCTGATGATCGTGTCCTCCTTGCGGAACTCCCGGGAGGCCAGCTTGTACGGCGAGCTGATGGGGATGACCCGTGCCACGCCGGGAAGGAGCTCCACCTCCCGCACATCAACGCCCTTCACGCCGACGGCGCCGAATATGGTCTCTTCCTCGCCCACGATCTCCCGGATGGTGTATCCCTTGGAGGTCAGGAACTCGCGGATGTGGCTCTTGTCCTGATCCCGGATGGTGCGCTCGAGAACGATGATCACACGGTGTCTCCCGGCTGCTCAGCCCGACCGCGGCCGGGAAACGGTGACCTTGTTCCGGCCCTGTTCCTTCGAGCGGTAGAGCGCCCGGTCCGCCTCGCGGATGATCTCCGTGGGCGCGTAGGCCGTCTCATCGTCGAACTCGGTAACCCCGAGGGAAATGGTGACGTGCAGGGACGCCCCGCCGTTGGCGCTGGGAAATTGGTAGCTCTCCACTTTCTTGCGCAGCCTCTCCGCCACTACGATCGCGCCCTTCACGTCCACTGCGGGCAGGATCACGGCGAACTCCTCCCCGCCGTAGCGTGCGGGAAAGTCTACCTGCCGGATCGACTTGCAGAGGAGCTTGGAGATTTCCCGGATGATGCGGTCTCCCTGCAGGTGGCCGTAGGTGTCGTTGAACTTCTTGAAATGATCGATGTCGAACATGACGAGGCTGAATGTCGTCTTGTATCGCCGCGCTCTTTCAAGCTCTTCGTCGAGGGTCTTCTCGAAGAAGTGATGGGAGAAAAGGCCGGTCATGCGGTCCGTGGTGGCCTGTCGGAAAAGGCTCGCGTTCTCTATAGCAATGGAGGCAAACCGCACGATCCGCGTGATGTACTGGATCTCCTGCAGCCCGTAGGGCGTGCCCGTGCCGCTCGGCGGCAGGAGCAGGACGCCGATGGAGCCCTTGTCCGTGCGCAGGGGCACGATCACGTCGGTGTCGAGCACGGCAAGGCTCTCCACGAATGCCTTGTCGGGAAAGTTTTCGCTGAGGTAGGAGAAGGGAATCTGGCTGTATTCGTCCTTGTCCAGGAAGGCGAGCAGCGGCTGCACGGAAGGAAGGGTGACGCCGAGCTCCTCCTTCTTGAGACCCTTATAGGAAAAGATCTGGACGGTGGTTTCGTCGATCTCGCCGGGCAGCGCGATGGTGACCGTTTCCGTCTGGAACTTTGCCACGAGGCTCCACACGAGATTCTTGATGACGTTCTCGACCTCGAGCTGGGCCGTGATCTGAAAGGCGATCTCGAGGATCTCTTTCAGGTCCTGGTTTTCCCTGTCCAGCGAGATCTCATGGAGCTGATCGTCGAGTCCGCTACTCATCAGGGGAGAGTATACGCTTGCGGGAGCCCTTTGCCAAGAATAAGCTTGGGCCGTCAGCGCGGGGCGTGAAACTCGTCATCCATCGGGTAGAAGACGAGCCCGGAAACCGGCTTCGGGTAGAAGTGCGTGGACTTGCGGGGCATCTTTTCGTCGTTCTCCGCAATGGTGATCACGTCGCTCAAGGCGGTGGGATTGAGAATAAGCGCAACCTGCATTTCCCCGGTGCGCACCTTTTCCAGCGCCTCGTCGACGTCCTTCGTGTAAGTGATGCTGGTGGACAGGCTCAGCTGTTCCTCGGTGATACCGAGGATCTCCTCTAGTATCAGCGTGTTCAGGATGTTCACGTCCAGCAGTTTCCATTCTGAGGAGAAGTCCAGCCGCACGAGCTCCTCGTAAGCCTCCTCGTCCCGCAGGGTGAGGAGATAGTAGCCGTTGGTGTTCACGATATACGCGCCGATGGTGTGCTCGCCTTTGCCCACATCCCGCAGGTCTCTGAGCCACCGGCGCCGCACTTCCCCCTCGTCTCCGTCGCGAAATACATATTTCTTCACGTGGAAGTGCTCCAGGATCGAGGCGCCCAGCTTGTAGAGGCTCTCCACCTGGATGCCGTGCAGCATCCTGTGCGTGGGAAGGATCGTGAGCCCCTCGTGCTCGGAGTTCACGAGAAACATCATGATGGACTCCCAGGGCGCGTCCGGGCCGGCGTCCGGGAAACGCTGCCGCATCCGATCCCGGATGGTGAGCATGGTCTGGTAGCGATGATGACCGTCGGCGATGTAGATCTTCAGGCGCCCAATGGTGCGGCGGATCATCTCGCACTTCTCCGGGTCGGTGAGGCGCCACATCCTGTGCCGCACGCCGATGGGCTGCTCCACGTAGTCGATGATGGGGGGCTCTTTTTCCTGCTCGTCCAGGATGTTGTCGATGACGTACGCCCTGTCCTGGTAGAGACTCCAGATGTATTCGAACTGCGTGTTGGTCGCATCGGTGAGCATGATCCTGTCCTCGAGCGGTCCTTTCAGGACCTTCTCATGCGGGAGGATTTTTCGCTCCGCGTAGTCGTGCAGCCGGACCGCCCCGATGAAGCCTTTGACCTTTTTGCGCCCGATGCCCGGGAGGTCGAACTCCTGCTCGTAGACCCAGAATGACGGCCGCACCGTGGCGCGCAGGATACCCTCCCTGCGCCACTGGGCAAGCTGGTCGCGCGCGCGTGTGTAGCGGTTGCGCGTCTCCCCGTCGCCGGGCTCGGCCTTATTGAGCAGGAGGCGGATCACGTTCTGGGGATGCTGCCGGTAGTAGGCGTCCTGCTGTTCGGGTGAGATGACGTCATAGGGCTGGGACAGGCACAGCCCTATGTCGTTCACCACCGCCGGGTCATAGTGCAGCGCGCGAAAGGGCCGTACCGTGTTGATGCTGTCTGGCATCGTCACTCCTTGCGCGGCACGATAGATCAGATGCCCACGACGGTCAAGCGGAAGCGACGGCGGCAGGTTAGCTTCAGAGGCTCATTGGGTGAGGGAGATTCACACATTCAACGAGCCATCACAAGATTTGGCGGAAGCACCGAAGGCCGCGCCACGCCGTTGGCTAGTGTAATGTCTCATAAGTATATTTAATAAATAGACGCTCTTTAGTAATCTTGGGTCATTTCATATCATGGAGGTGACCCATGGCAAAAGGGAGACCAAAACAAGCTGTTGTACTCGCAGAGGCGGACCGCCAGCAGCTGACATCTGTCGCACGCTCCCGATCGCTTCCGCACGGACTTGTCATTCGTGCACGTCTGGTTCTGATGGCAGCCGACGGACTCCCCAGCTCCGTTATTTCAGACAAACTCGGCCTTAGCCAGCAATCAGTATGTCTCTGGCGTCGACGATATCTTCAGCAAGGAATTCAAGGACTACATGACGAACTGAAGGCAGGCCGACCGCGGAGCATCTCTGATGAAATGGTCGCTTCTTTGGTGCGTAAGACCTTGCAGACCAAACCCAAAGACGGAACACACTGGACGATACGCACCATCGCTCATGAGACACGACTCTCGCGACCAACCGTTCATCGAATTTGGCAGGCGTTTGGTCTCCAACCGCATCGCCAGAGACATTTCAAGCTCTCTACCGATCCATTCTTCGTGGAGAAAGTTTGGGATATCGTCGGCCTCTACGTAAGCCCCCCCGAGAATGCCGTGGTGCTCTGTGTCGATGAGAAGAGCCAAATCCAGGCTCTGGAACGCTCGCAACCCATGCTTCCAATGGGGTTGGGATATGTAGAGGGAATCACGCATGACTACGAACGCCATGGAACAACCACACTCTTTGCGGCTCTGGACATCGCCAATGGCGACGTCATCGCTCAGCGCAAACCCAAGCATCGTCACCAGGAATACCTGAGCTTTCTCAAGCATGTAGATGAAAATGTCCCGCGGAAACTGGACATTCATCTGGTGGTCGACAACTATGCCACCCACAAACATCCCAAGGTCAAGCGCTGGCTGGCGATTCATGACCGATGGCACGTCCATCACACACCGACCTATTCCTCGTGGCTCAACCAGGTTGAAATCTGGTTCAATCTCATCACCCAGAGAGCAATACGATGGGGCACATTCAAAAGCGTAAAAGAGCTTGTGCCAAAGATTGAAGAGTACACTCGGCATTACAACCACCATCCGAGGCCCTTCGTCTGGACAGCGACTGCAGACTCAATTCTCGAGAAGATCAAACGACTTTCACAAGCTATCTCTGAGACAGGACACTAGTGGGTGGCGCCGAAAATGCTCCTGTAGAGATCTTCCCCGAAGCTGGTCTGCAATGGTTCGCCTTCGAGGATCTTGAAGGTCCGTTCGCCATCAGCGTTTCTTTCGGCTCGGAGGAAGATGGTTTCCGACATTCGCCGCTCGAAAGAGTCTTGCGCGAACTTGTGCAGGTGCGTGACGAAAAAGACCTTGATGCCCGCATCCAACAACGTGCATATGACCTGCCTGGCAACCTCTGACCCTTCCCTTTCGTTCGTGGAAGCAAAGGATTCGTTCAGAAGCAGCAAAGAATTCGGGGTCACCTTGTCAACGATCGCGCTCATCCTCTTCAGCTCTTCGTCGAGCTTGCCGCTTTCCATTGTGACATCTTCCTCCCGCTTGTAGTGCGAGAAAATGCCATCGCAGACATTCGAGGAGAATTCGCTTGCCCCCACAAACATGCCGGACTGCATCATCAGTTGCGCCACGCCGATGCCTCGGAGAAATGTCGACTTGCCGCCCTGGTTTGCCCCCGTGATCACGATAAGATTTCGATTGTCCGCGCTCAGATCGTTCTCCACGACGCTCCTCCCCTCCGACAGGGCGAGGCAGACATCGTAGAGCCCGGTGAACGTGTGCCTTCTCACCTCGAGGCCAGCAGGCACGGAAAAATGCACGTGCGCCGCTATTTCGACAAGTCGAGCGTGAAGATTCATGCATCCAAGATAGAATGCAAGCTCGGTTCGGAGCATTTGGAAGAAGCTCAGAATATGGTCCTTCGACTGGGCAACCGCGTTCGCCGCGTGATTGATGCCCCGATCCCTCAGCTCGGAAAGCGCCTTCGCTCCGATCTCGTCGCGGTCGGGTATATTGAATGTGTATACAGGTGGCTTTTTCGAGAAAACCTGCTGGATGAACCCCTTTTTCACAGCGCGAGGTTTGCGGAGGACGTACCTTGTGCCTTGGCTGCCTTTTCCCAATTCTGCGCTGATCAACACGCCGCCTCGGAAGCGGAGTTGTCTCAGGTGGTACTTGACGCCGGCAATATACGAATCGCTGAGCTCTGCCATGAGCATCCTGAAAAATTGTCTGAAGCCCTCTGATTGAAACGCGCGGGAATGTTCTTCGGCAAGACTTCTCAGTCGTTTCAGGAGTTCGACGAAGGCTTCAAGAACTGAGATAGATCCACCAAGAATCGAGCTTGGATATCGACTGAAAATGGCCCAGGAAAGCTTCTTCTCACATTCCAGCGACTCGAGAGCGAGAGCATAGATTTTCATGATGATGGGAGGATTTTTCAAGCAGTCCTTGATGATGTCCTGTCGATAGAGTATGGCCTGCGGGTCACGGAGGCTGGACAACACGACCTTGCGCGAGACATCAAGGGTGAACTTGTCCCCCTTCGCCATTGTGTCAAACAGGACATTCAGGTGGAGGTCTTGAATCAGATCCGTCGCGTTCGGTGCCAGGGTGCGCTCGGGGGCGAAATCGCGGTCCTTGTACAGAAGAAACGCTTTCACTGCCGGAGTCTCTCCCCGAGTCGCTCAGAGGTGAGCCTGTACTTTTCGGCAATCGAGAGGGCGTAGGCAAGCCCATCCGCCTGCTTTCGAACGACCTTGTAGGTTCGCAGGGCTGGATCCTCGGGGACGATCGTGCTGACCATGCTGACTGTCTTTTCACTGAGAGAGGACAACTCATCGATGAACGTGACGCACACGCACAGAATATCCAAATCCATGATCTTCTTCATGATGCGCTTTCCCAGGAACAAGGCGTCCCGCAAAGTGGTCGAGCTGAATATTTCATTCATAACGATGACGCTCCGGGAGGTCGCCGCATTCAGGATTTCGTGAAATCTCAGGAGATCATCCTGCAGTTTGCCGCGTCCATTCTGGACCGTTTCCGCTTTCTCAAAGTGTGTGAAGAGACGATCAAACAGGAAGAGCTGGGCCTTTCTTCCGGGGACGGGGCAGCCGAGGGATGCCAGATAGTGTAATTGACCGAATGCCCGGGCGAAGGTCGTCTTGCCGCCCTGATTCGGGCCGCTTACAACGATGATCCGTTCGTTTCCCGCGAGGTGAAAATCGTTGCAGACGACTTGTGAGCCCTCAACATAAAGCTTGTGGGCAAGGGCCAGATCAAAACAGTCGAAGTCATAGACTTCCTTGCTGCTGTCCGTAACCTTGGGATAACAGAAATCCAGCCCTTGGTGTTTCAATTCCACAATGAACTCGAGATAGGAAACGTAAAACTGGATCTCACGGTCGAAGGTGGCGATCGTTTCGTCGAGGTAGCCGGTACGCGAGCCGCAATACGCGCCGAGATGCAGAAAGACGTCCGGGTACAACTCGGCGACACGATCGAGAACTTGCGCTTCAACGTGGTTCATTTCCTCGGATGAGGAGAATTTGACCGAGTAGTCCTTGGCTGCGGCCTGCTTGAACTTCTCGAAAGTCGCTTCAACCTCGGCGCGGTAATCCGTCTCCGAGTCATAGCGGCGTACGCTGATGGCGCCGGACTTGATCAAAAGGCAATATTGGACGGTGGCCAGGTCATGTTTGAGACTCCCGGTTTCCGCCACGAGCGAGGTAAAAGCATCGGACTGCACATAGCGTCGCGCGAAGTCGCGCAGAGCCGAGAGGCCGCGTGAATCAAGGTCCGCCTGGTCCAGATCCTCTGAAAAGGACTGGACTGCTCCGCAATACAGCTCCACTGCGTCCAGGAACCAGCTCTCCCTCTGGTGCGGGTAATGGAACTTCTTCGCTCGAACGAGATGATCTCTCATTTCCCGCATTCTTCGTGCGAACAATTTCACTCGCTCAAAGAGCATCTTTTCTTCGAGGTCACGCATCACTTCGTGGCAGTAAAGGATGGCATCGACATTCTTCAAAGGCGAATGGAAATACGGTCTCAGATTGTACTCCTCTTTGCCCCTCGTGATGGCGTTGACAATCTGGTCAAGATTCAGGTCGACAAAGAATGCAGGCATTTCGGCCGTTGCGGCGGCCCTGCAATCTTCCGCTGAAGAGAAAAGGACGCTGCAGGCACTCATATGAAAAGCGCCTGCCTGGTTTCAGCGCACGCCCGGCCCTGCATTACTACTAGCGTGGGTATGTGTGTGCGCAATTTAGGCAGGAAAAGGATGCAGGGAAGGTTGCGTTCTTTCGATTGATTGAAGGGCATTTCCCCCCTCCGCCTTTTCGAACGCGCAAACGGCGAACAGGTTCCGGCGTGCGCGCTAATCAGCTCTAGGCATCATCAGCCAGCTGGCGGTTACCGGAGGAATGCCATCTCCTGATTGAACAATACTACAAAACACTCCGACTTGGCAACGGCAGCAATTCTCATTTTGAGGCGGGCGAAGTGTCCGGGGTCACATAGAATCCCCAGCTGAGCGGGAGCTGGGGTCACGTCAATTCCCCACCCCCAGGGTCAATAGGGTCACGTAGATTCCCCAGGTTTCGCTCCGTCAGGGTCATCACAATTCCCCACCCCGACGATCGCCGGTAGGGTGTCTCCAGAGGGGAGACATCAAGGATGGGCTATCGAAGGATGAAGAAGCGCGACCTATGGGAGATCTACCGCAGATGGCAGGCCGGGCAGTCGCTCTCGCACATCGCCGCCAACGAGCGGCGCGATCGTAAAACCGTACGGTATTACCTTGAAGGGTTCGGAAGCCTTGGCCTGGGGCCCTCAGGGACTTCCATGGACGATCAACAATTCTACGAGGTAGTTCAGAAGCTGCTGCCCACCCGAAACGAGCGGCCAGCTCCTGGCAGTGACCAACTCCTGCCTCACGTTGATGAGCTTCGGGAACTGATCAACCGAGCCAAGGAAGCGCTGAAGCCAAAGACGGCGTTTCTGGTGGTCCGTACGAAGTATGAACTGTCGGTGAGCTACGCGACCTTTAAGCGGTTTGCCCGGCAGCAGGGGCTGAGTCGGGTCGAGCGGAGACGGATGATCCGCATCGAGTTGCCCCCGGGGTTGGAGACGCAGTTGGATTACGGAAAGGTCGGAACGCTCCGCGATGCGGCCCGTGGAGCCGCTCGAATCGTGTGGGCGTTCTGCGGGGTGCTGACCCACAGTCGGCTTCCCTATGTGCAGTTCGTCTTCAGCCAGGATCAGGGGAGTTTCGTAGGCAGCGTGGTGCTGATGCTGGAGTATTACGGCGGGGCCACGCAGTTCATCTCGCCCGACAATCTGAAGTCGGGCGTTGTCAAGCCTGACCTCTGGGATCCTCAGATCACCCGGGCGCTGGCCGAGGCCGCGGAACACTACGGGCTCTTCGTTGACCCCTGCCGCGTGGGACGGAGTACCGACAAGGGGAAGGTCGAGCGATTCGTCCCTGTGGCACGGGAACTGTTTGGGATGCTGAAAGCCCTGCACCCCAGCGCGGACCTCGCCGAGCTCAACCGCCGTGCCCTGCAGTGGTGCCGTGAGGACTACGGGCGCAGGGAGCGCGGAACCACCGGCGTCGCTCCGATGGAGGCCTTCGAGGTGGAGCGTCCAACGCTGAAGGCGCTGCCCGCCGAGCGGTTTCACGCCCCCGAGTGGAAGCAGGTCAACGTGCATGCTGGGGACCAGTTTCTCACCTTCAACAAGAGGCGCTTCTCACTTCCGCCAGCCTGGCGGGGGCGGCGGGTGTGGGCTCGATACGCGGCCCCGATGTTACAGCTCTACGACAACGAGCACCTCATCCGTCAGTACGTGCTCAACGATCGCCAGCGCATCTATTGGGTCGAGCAGGACTTCCCCGCGGAGGTGCGAACGATGATGAACGGCGGCTATCCGGGCTGGATATTGGAAAAGGGGCGGCGGCTACGGGTCGGCCGCTGTGGAGTTGCTCGCCTCGGTGCTCCAGCCCCATGCCTACCTGAACGCCCGCAGGGCCCGCGGGATGCTGGACGTCATGGCAACCCATTACGGGCGACCCTACTTCGACGAAATCTGTCAGCGTGCCAAGAGCCGTTCGGTGGTGCTTCCGGCCACGCTGAAGCGAATGTTAGAAGCCGCCGCTCAGCGGCCGGCCTTCCAGCAGGAATTACCGCTCTCGGCGGTCGGCGCGCAGATGGTACGTGACGCCAAGTATTACACCAACTGAAGGAGGAGGGAACTCTTTTCAGGACGAAGTCCCGCAATACTCATCCTGCATTCATCCGGGCACTTTTTGATCTTGTGATTTCTAAAGCCTGAAAAGAGAGAATTTAAATAAAATTTACAATATTATATAATATGACAATGGCAGCACGTTCAAAAGCAGGAGACGGCTTTACTCTAAAAATAGAGGGTCGGACAAGGAAGTTCCCGGTGCAGGAATTGCCTAAGGATTTTGTCGAGTGGAACCTGGGCCAGCGGATCGTTAATCTGAAAAAGATGCGCGCGGCATTAGAAGGCAAAGAGCACTCGGCAATGGGGGGAGGCGGAGTTGGATCTCACTTACCGGTGTATATCACCCACAATGCAAAAAAGAGCGCGCTTTTCCCCGTAAACGCGGCAACAAAAGGGACTGGATTCGTCGTCAAAGAGGAATACTTGGAGTACTACCTCAAGAAGTTTCGAACCATCTATGAGCAAACCGTGATTAAGGGCGAGGCGTCTTCCGAAGCAATAGCCGAATCTGCCCGCGCTCGTATCGAAGCCATCCTGGAGTTTTATGAAGATACCGATAAAATAGATTTTCGCTGCATGGCCGGCTTGGAGATTTGGCCCGGAAGAACGACAGAAAACTTCCATGCCGACCCGCGAGTCTCGATCCACTTTTTAGGGATGTCGTTGCCAGAGCGGCCCACGCGATACAATCAATGGCAGGTAAATTGCATTTGGGAAAAAATCGAACCCAACGATGGGCGCTTTGAGTTTGGCGTGGCGCTGCGCCGATTAACACTAGGCAATGTGGGAAAATCGTTCGTGCCGGGACATATCCCCACCGAACATACGCCGACCCGAAGCAACTACCCCTTCGGCTGGATACTCTGGGTGATCGAGACGCTCGATAAAGGCATCGATAACCTCCCGTAATGAACCTTCGGCGTCTGATTGATATCTAGACCGTACTTTCCCCCAGGAGCTGGAGGAGTCGGCGATGATGGACGGCCTGTCGCACTACGGGATCTTTTTCTGCATCATCGCTCCCCTGTCCACGGCCATGCGGTGACGCTGGCTGTCGCGTTCTTCGTCGCGAACTGGAACAGCTACCTCTGGCCCCTGATCGTCACGCAGAAGCGCGAGCTGTGGGTGATCCAGATCGCCATCGCCAACTTCCGCGGAGAGCGGACGGTCGCGTAGAACCTGGTCCTTGCGGCCGCCTGTCTCACCATCCTGCCTACCATCGTCATCTTCTTCGTCTTCCAGAGAAACCTGCTGCCGGCCGCTACATGTTGATCCCCGACATCTTGATCCCTTCCACGACGACTTCGCCTTCCGCAAGCTCGACCAGCGTGAAGCGGAGATGCTCTACGTGTTAGCCGAGGAAAGGCTCGGGCGGGCTTCCACCATCATCACTTCCAACCGCCCTCCCGAAGACTGGTACGCCATCTTCCCTGACCCGGTGGTCGGCGGAGCGATTCTCGACCGCTTGGTCTCCTCGGCCACCAAAATCATTACGACCAAGGGCAGGTCCTACCGACGCGAAGTCATGGGGGCCGAAAACCGATCCCGTGGGGACGCCACCCGTTGAACGCTCTCAATCAAGCAAACCGACCTCGCAGGATTGCCGTAGACGCGTTTTCTCCAACGGGGTGGTGCTTGGATACCCCCCCTGCAGCGTGAACCCAATCCTGGCTGAAGGGGTGGGGAATCTTCGTGACCCCAGGGTGGGGAATATCATGACCCTTGACACCGAAGCGCTTCTCATTTTGCCCGATTGAAGCGAGGCCGCTCCGAATCGTGAAACTGGCTTCTGCAGATTCCGGATCGTGCAAAATGAGAATCGCTGTGACAACGGTCCTTTTTGTCGAAGGTTTTGACTACTTTGATTTTCTTCTTCGCGTTTTCGAGCATAGCAGGTCTTATTTTGGCGAGAATGTTCAGCGCGAGATAGAGCAGGGGTCTTCGGAACAGACGTCATGGAACAGATACATCGCCAGGCGCCTCAATATGCCTGCACATCTTCTCCTCGACCTTGCTCAGGATATGCCTGCTGTCGGCATCGTCGGGTTTCTGTCGAATAGCCTTTTCGATCCATTCCTTTGCTTCCGCGTACCTGCCCTGCTTGTACAAACACCATGCCAGATGCTGCTTGAACGCAGGCTCATAGGGGTTAAGGTACGCCGCGCGATGGAACTGGGACTCAGCGACACCAAACATCTCCCTGCCAAGCGCATACATGCCCAGCGAGTCTCTGTCATAGCCCAGGAATCGGCTCGGCCTCATCAACTCTTCTCGGCGCTCGTCCTGCTGGGGCCTGGTTGTTCCTTTGCGCATCAGAATCCATCTACACCCCGGGGACGGACGTGGAGGAAACCTCGACCGAGATGAAGCTCGCCAGAAATATGACTGCGCCGATGACCAGTGACGAGAGCTCTGTCTGCATGGCACGTGCCTCCTGCCGCTCGAAATGGGTGAATTGGCAGGAGTCATCAGCCCTTTGAGACCAGGCGGTTTCAGAGGGGGACTCCATCCCCTCAGGTTGAACAGACTGTAAAAATCGTGCAAAAATGTCAAGCAATCGCATGAAGGTTCTCCTGGTCAATACGAATCGTATGAAGCCCGCGGTCGCTCCGATCGGGCTGGACTACCTGGCGGACAGCCTGCGGAGAGCCGGCCACGAGCTCTCGCTCCTGGACTTGTGTTTCGCGGAGAACCTGGAGAAGGAGATCGCCGCCTCCGCAACCTCCTTCACGCCGGACGTCTTCGCGGTCAGCGTGCGCAACACGGACGATTGCTTCTACACGAGCGGCACTTTTTTCCTGCCCGGCATACGCGAGATCGTGTATACGCTGCGCCAGTATTCCGATGCGCCGGTCGTTCTCGGCGGGGTCGGCTTCTCCATCATGCCGGAAGCGGCAGTGGAGTACTGCGGCGCTGATTTCGGCATCGCCGGCGAAGGCGAGGATTCGTGCCTCCGATTTCTGGAGTCAATCAGGACGGGCGTGGATCTCGAACAGGTGCCTGGTCTGCTGTGGTGGGACGAGAGCGGCCTGCAGCGCAATCGCTCCGTTGACCTGCGGCTCGACCAGCTTCCCCCTCGGACCAGATCCTTCATCGACAACCAGAGGTACTTCAGGGAAGGCGGACAGGCAGGGTTCGAGACGCGGCGCGGCTGCCCCATGCATTGCACGTATTGCGCGGACCCCGTGTCCAAGGGGAAGCGCAGTCGGCTGCTCCCGCCGCGCATGGTCGTGGAAGAGCTAGGCGCCCTCCTTAGGCAGGGAATCGATCATCTGCATACCTGCGACTGCGAGTTCAACGTTCCCCTGTCCCACGCCCAGGACGTGTGCCGCGCAATCATCGATGCGGGCCTGGCCAAAAAGCTGCGATGGTACGCGTACTGCTCCGTGGCCCCGTTCGACGAGGAGACCGCGAAGCTCATGCGGCGCGCGGGCTGCGCCGGCATAGATTTCGGCGCGGACAGCGGGAGCGTGGAGATGCTGCGCAGGTTGGGCAGGGAGTTCGGCCCCGCGGAATTGAAGGAAACGGCGCGCTGTTGCAAGGACGCCGGCATTCCCTTCATGTACGACCTGCTGGTGGGAGGGCCGGGTGAAACACGCGACACGATTCGGGAATCTCTCGAGCTGATCCGGGGCGTTCAGCCGGATTGCATCGGGGTGTCCATGGGCGTGCGCGTGTATGAGGGCACCGCCCTTGCCGATCAGGTGCGCGCCGCAGGACCCACGGAGAGCAACCCCGACCTCTATGGCGCCCGGCTGGACAATGAGCGGTTCGTGCGCCCCGTGTTCTACATATCTTCGGGGCTGGGAGAGGGCATCACGGCGTACATGCGGGAGCTCGTCGGGAACGACGAGCGATTCCTGCTGCCCTTTGGCCCTGATGAAAAAAGGGACTACAACTACAATGGCAACGATCTCCTGGTGCGGGCGGTGGCGCAAGGCGCGCGCGGCGCTTACTGGGATATTCTCAGAAGAATGAGGGCAGGGGCGTAGCCCTTCCGCGGTACGCCGCGGAGTTGGAGGGCGAGGTGCGCCGAGTGCAGGGATGCACGGGAGGCGCACCCTAGCCAGGTCAGCCCGAAAGCGTCCCTACCAGGACCGCTCTTTGCAGCAGGTCCTCTCCATGCGGGGCATCGGCAAGGGCATCGGTCAAGTCCATCCCCGCCTCGTGGAGAGCCTGGTGCTTTCCGTGCTGCCAGAGGAAGCAGCCGGTCACATCGTACACTTTTCCCTTGAATGCAATGTACGCGGGTGACCCATTCTGCCCGTCGTAATGTCCCAGCTCTACCTTTGTGAATGTTCTCATGGAAACTGCGGAGGGAAGCGCCGCCCCCCTCCGCGTTGCGCCGACTACCTCAGAAACTTTCCGACAAACGGAGAGGTTTCCCCCCTGCGCATGAAGTGCCCGGACGGACCTTCGCCGAGGAACTCGGAGAACCACGATTCGTGCTCGATCTCCTCATTGAGGATGGCCAGGGAAAGATCGTATGTCCGGTGGTCCTTGCCCGCGGTCAAGTTGCAGATGTGGGTGTACCCCCGGACCGCGCAGCGCTCGGCCTCGACCAGCACCTTGAGCATGTCCACCGACCTTGTCGGATCCTTGGGCAGCCCTGCAGGCGGGCATGCGGATACATCGTGGAAGTCCTTCATGTTCCCCGGGAGCTTTCCGCCCAGCTCGTAGATCCTCGGTACAAGCGCCTCGAAGTGATTCCTGTCCTCGATCCTGGCAACCTCCGCGATCTCCTTGATTCCCTCCCCTTCCAGTCCGATCAGGTTGACCCGGAGAATCGTGTAATAATAGAAGGTTGTCAGCTCGGCAGAGGCGTTCTTGACGAGCAACTCGACGAGCTGATCGACGTTGACGCCTGATTTTTCCACCATTTCTCTCGTGACCCTGGCCATAATGCGGCCTCCTCTGAAATGAATGCCGACGATGCAACGCATCGCTTCAAAACGTTGAAATAAGACTCGGATCGATTACTGATAGCGCTCCAAAAAAACTCTCTCATGTCTTTCCCGCGCATTGCGCGCACACGCCGAAGAACTCGATTTCATGCCGCCTCACCTGGTGATGGGTGGACCCGGGCACGCGCGAGTTGAGGGTGTCGTCCACGGGTACATCGAGATCGATGATGGAATCGCACTTTTCACAGATGAAATGGTAGTGGGGGGTGGTGCGCGCGTCGAAGCGATCGAATGTGCTGCCGTGCGCGATCTTGTTGATGAGACCCTGTTGAATGAGGATCCCGATGTTCCGATACACGGTGCCCATGCTGAGATCGGGGAACTCCTTCCTCAGCTTTGAGTAGATCCAATTGGCGGTCGGGTGGCTCTGGGTGGAGCGCAGGAGCGCGAGGATCCTCTCCCGCTGTTTGCTGCGTCGATACGGGGTGTCGTTTTTCTGCTTTTTGCGGCTCTGCTTCATAATAATCGGAACGATTCTTATCTTATCATGCCCGGGGCGGGGACGCAACATCTTTCTCGGCGGCCCCCTTCTCGGCAATCCCTTTGGAGGCGCCCCCCTTCGCGACAATCCCCTTCTCGTACACGCGGTATTTCTTGACCAGGTCCAGTCCCAGCTTTACCAGGGCATTGCGGATCCTCACGTTGTCCTCGAGGATGTAGTTCGCCTCCAGCCTGCGAATGCGCGGGGAAAGTGCATTGAAGAGCTGCGTATAGAGGAGCACGTCGAGCCCTTTGCCATGGTACTCGGGAAGCACGGCAAGGCCGAACAGCCGATAGTCTTCCACCTTCTTCACGCCGAAGAGAATCTGGAGGAAGCCGAAGGGAAAGAGCTTCCCGCCGGTGCGGCGAAGAATCACGTTGAGGTCCGGAAAGCCGAGGGCGAATCCCACCGGTGTTCCGTTGTGCTCCACGAACCAGATTGCCGCGGGATCGGCAATCGGCTTGAGCTTGCGGAACATGTCCTGCAGCTCGTCCCGGTTGAGCGGCACATATCCCCAATTGTCCTTGAGGGACTCGTTGGAGATCCGAAAGATCGCATCCGCGTCCCGCTCGAGGTGCTTCAGCGAAAGGGGCCGTACGCTGAGCCCCGTGCCGGGCTTCAGCATGCGAGCGTTGAACCGGGAGAACCGCTCGGGCAGCCGGTAGCTCCTCTCGGTGCTGCCTTCGTAGGCGAGGAGGTCCTTCGCCTTGTCGTATCCCAGCCGACGCATGAAATCGTTGTAGCGTGAAGGGTTGTAGGGGGCCATGAACACGGGCGGCTGTCCGAAGCCCTCGAGGAGGAACCCCCAGCTCTCCGCCACGGGGTGGATGGGGCCCCGCACCCGGTTCATGCCGCGCGCGGCCAGCCACGCCACTGCCGCTTCATCCAGCGCCCGGGCCGCGGAAAAATCGTCCACGCACTCGAAAGCGCCGAAAAAACCTGTGCGCGTGTGGTAATAGTCGTTGAAATTGTGGTCCACGTAGATGAGGCTGCGGCCACTCAGCCGGCCTTCATCATCCGCAAGCAGAAGCGCGTAGTCGGAGTGCGCGAGTATTGCGTTCTTCTTTGCCGTGTAGGCGCCGCGTTCATCCATCCACAGCGGGGGAGCCCAGGAGGGATCGGACTTGTAAAGGTCACGGGGAAAAAGGGTGAACCTCCGCATGTCGGCGGAGGTCCTGGCTTCATAGACGCGCATGCTGCCTCACGAGGAGTCCCATCATAGCGGGTACACCCCCCCCGAGCAAGCCGTGAAGCACGCGTAGCGGATCCCTCAGCGGACCTCGAACAACAGCGCCTCGGTCCCGATGGCAGAGATCACGGTGCAGTCCCGGGCAGCGGCAAGATCCTTCTGCTCGCCGGAGGCCAGGAGGATGTCCTTTCCATCCCGCGTGATCCAGGCTGTGCCCGAAAGCGCGCGGAAGCT
>Ga0187882_1001797_pt1 | contig 20871 bp, 17 predicted proteins | sample June2016WEW_19_1_3_FD_132991 | JGI IMG/M metagenome (GOLD analysis project Ga0187882, IMG submission 132991) | Peatland microbial communities from SPRUCE experiment site at the Marcell Experimental Forest, Minnesota, USA - June2016WEW_19_150 | ecosystem: Environmental > Terrestrial > Soil >... | reverse complement strand
CGAAGTCTCCCGTAATCGCCACAATATCAGGAGACTGCTCGTTGACGAGACCGACAACACCTGCCAAACGCTCCGGCGACATCCACTGACCAAGGTGAAGATCACTGATATGCACGACCCGAAACTCGTCGAAGACCTTCTCAAGCCCTCGAAGAGAGACAGACATATGAACGATCTCAAAATCTGCTGGATCAAATCGCAATCCCCCAATCTTCTTCATGAACAAGACCCGCGCAAACTGCAGTTTCTGCCGCGGCGTCAACAGCCTCGCACTAACTGAAGTTGGATGATGGGGTCTCATTCTTCTCGGCCTCCATCAATCCTTGTGTCTTTGTAAACCAGGTTTAGGCATCTTCTGACATTCCAACGATCTAGGCACGCCAACGCGCAATTCAAGAATGCGCCGACCTTGATTAAGCAAACGTAAGTTATTCCGGTAACTTCCTGCACGTTCAATTTCCGTTGCCGCACCGGTGCGCTAGCTGGTGCGCACACACGAATCTCAGAATTGATCGTCTTAGTTGCTATGCGAAAAATGAAACAGGGCGTTAGTTCACGAACTAGAACAGCGGCGGGGTTGTGTTCTATTGTCTAGACTATTAGCCCGCCTCAGCCATGATCCAAAGTGATTGAAGTGATTGAAGATGCAAATGAAGAAGCGTACAGCCGCGATAGGTTTGGTCGGCTTAGTTGTTTTGACGTCCCTACTGTACTTCGTCGTCATACCAAGAATCAATGTCACTGGAACGGGAACAGTAACAGCCTACCCCAACGAGGCGCACTTGCTATTTTCAGTTCAAACCCAAAATCAATCAGCAGCGAACGCAGCGGCGCAGAATGGGGCGATAATGACTAACGTGTTCGCCTCGTTGTTTGCCTTGGGCGTGAACGAGAGTGATGTCAAGACAACGGGATACTCACTCTCGCCCGCGTATGATTCATATAATTACAGCAAAGTCGTGGGATACGTCGCCGTCAACTCTGTGGAAGTCTTGGTGAGTGGAACTGAGAATCTGCCGAATGTCGGCAAGATTATCGACGCCGTAGTAAAAGCCGGGGTGAATCAGATAGACGGAATCTCCTTCACGTTCAATGACACGAACTACAGTACTCTACAAATACAAGCGTATCATAAGGCAGTCCAAGATGCTTACTCACAAGCTTCAGGAATAGTTGGTGCGCTCGGCGGAGTCATCGTCGGTGTCGCGTCTGTTTCCACGAACTACGGCTACGGTATCATGCCACAGCCAATCAGCTACGGAGGAACAACTGAAACCAAACCGCCTACTCCAATAAATTCAGGCCCACAACAGGTAACCGCAACCGTGACCATCACATACCTATACATTTGATCAAATGAACCGTTGCTGTTTGCTTTGGGAGAGAAGAATCTCTCAGAGATGCGGCAGGGGATTTTGAACCCAATTTACCGGTACATATAAGCGGCTCACATTGTCTGCTTGCAGGACTTCGGAAACGATAGATTACGGGGTCAGCGTTCCCTCTTCGTGTGCTGATAGATTCCCAGCGCTAGTACTGCAGCTGCGATAGCTACAACAACGTGGCAGGTATCACGATTTACCGCGAATCGACGAGACAAAAATCCCGACAAGAACGATGCGGCTTGTCGTGCCTAGGCTAGTTCATTTTGGTACTAGGCATAGGAACTTTAGGGTCTCTGAACCTGCTCGAAATTGATGCTTCTCGCCGGGCGGGATCAAAATGGCGTCCCCGGGTTCGATGCTCTCCTCACGGTTCTCATAACGAACCTTGCCTTGTCCTTCAAGGACGTAGACCTCGTGCTCCCAATCGTGCTGATGATAAGGTGTGAAACCGCCAGCTTCCACAGTGAAGTGACGCATTAGAAAAGTAGGCGCCTCATCTTTCTCATTGATCAACCACTTTATCCTCGCTCCCTTAGAGTCCGACTCCGTAACTGGCGCATCTTCCACCACGCTAACGTTTACTTTGTGCAATGTTCATCGCCGCGTATGTCCAGATGTCCGGCAAGATAAGTCATATCTTTAAGCGAACGATGGCCAGCTTTTTTTTGGAACGTGAGCAGAGTATTTCTTTTTCTGCATGCCCGCACCGGCGCTAGCTGGTGCGCACACATACGGCAGAATCCCAAGAATCTCTTCCATGACGGCCACACCAACACCGGTCGCGTCCGCAGCCTCCCTCACAATACGGAAGAGTTCGCTCAACCGTTTAATTCTGCCAATCTGTTCGCTGTAGTCCATTGTGTCCATTGTCTCTCCGAGGCACATAAGCCGCTAACCTTCAGCTGAAAGCTTGGCTTCCGTTGTTTTTGGGGCTCGTTCTACTCTGAGTTTAGGACAAAAGCTGAAATTCTGGGATGAACAGAATGTTTGGTTGAATCGCTTGGTAGGTTTGTCGGAGGCGAAGGGGAACGGTCTCTTCTAGAAGGCCCATCCTGTCTCTGCTGATCCTTGCAATCGTATCTTTGACGGCCTTGCTGACGCACACTTCCACCGCGAACGCTCAAGCAACGATGACCAGTTTGACGAACGCCCCTGCTGGTCTCAATTCGGTTTTCTGTGACAGCCCTTCAGATTGTTGGGCGGTGGGGAATAATGGAGTCATAATTCATGGTGCTGGTTCACCTATGATATGGAGTGTTGTGCCAAGTCCAACAGGTAATAATCTAAATTCTGTTTATTGTGGTCCGTTCGACTGCTGGGCGGTGGGCGACAGCGGGACGATAATTCATTGGAGCGGTTCATCGACCTCATGGGGAAATGTGCCGAGCCCAACAGCGAATAATCTCGAATCCGTTTCCTGCGCCAGTTCGATTTGTTGGGCGGTGGGTAGTAGCGGAACGGTTATTCAAATGCCGCAGACCTCTACGCCAAATAGCGGTGGCGTCGCGGCTACTGGAGTAAACTCGGCTTCCAATACAGTAACAGTTGACGCTGCAACAACTGTCACCGTCAAGTTGCTGGATAGCACCGGCCATGGGCTCAAAGGTGGGAGGGTTGATTATTATTCCAACAGCAGTTGGCATGCTTTTGGTATTACCGGCGTCGATGGTTCAGTTAGCAATATGCTTCTACCAGACAATTACGATTTCCGGATGACCTATGCATATGGGCAAGTCGGAGAATGGCAGAACGTACGTGCAAACCCGATGGTGGTCTTTCAGACTGTGAATGTCGCGGTGGAGTTGAAGGACGGGCTGGGCAATGGGATTAGTGGTGGTGCGGTGAGGTATTACGGTGGCAGTTGGCACGATATTGGCACGACGGGCGGCACTGGCACTGTAAGATTGGAATTGCTGGCGACAACATACAATTTCAGCATGGACTACAACAATGTGCATAGCGAGAAGTCGCAGAATGTTGGGTGGTCGTCTGATGTCATCTTCCCGACCACCCTATTCATTTGATCGAACCCACTTCAGTCATGCATTCCATCAAGAAAAAAGCAATGGCATGACTGGAGATCTGATTGAACCCAGACGGTTCCTTGTGAATTCCAACCTTTTCATTTTCTCTTACCTCAGTCGTGTGTTTTCGGTTCTCTCGTCCTTTTTCAGGTGTGATTCGTAGAGGTGCTGGGTTGTTTGTGTGGCTTTGGAGGATATGCCGTGTCCGAAATGTCATGGCTCACGTGGCAGATGGCATATTGTTGAAACACGAGGATATTTCGAGGAATGCGACCGCTGTCGAGGCAGCGGAACAATCTGACTCTTCAAGACTCGTTCAGCGGTCGAGAAGGGGATTTCAACCCCAAATTACCGGTACATATAAGCGCCTAAGCAAGGATTCAGAAATCGAACCTGACGGATGGTGCGCAAACAGCAAAGCTAGAGTTCAAATTCTGATGCCCGCACCAAGAGACTCACACGCTCAACCGTAATCCCGTTGGCGAAATGGAAATGGACAAACTCGTATTCATCGCAGGCCTCCTCGTCCTGATCGACTCAGTAGGCTCAATCCTACTACCCGGCAACACGCATCTCTTCTGGTACAACGCTGAACGAGTCGCACGCGGCATACTCGGAATCGGACTCATGTATTACGCGTGGAAATACCTGAAATAGGAAGTGGCCAAAATGGGTCAAGACACAGGATGCCCGCTATAAGTCAAATTGTAGTTATGCGCGATAAGTTAGAGTCGAGTCGCGAGAGTCATCAATGCCCCCGCGACGATTGGCATTGTGAGGTTGTCATCTGGCACATCGAGTAGTTCCATGAGCATAGCGCCGACTGCGCCTAGTAGAGCTATGAAGGGAGAGACGAGAAAAGAAGCCAGAAGGAAAGCAGCGGTCAAGCCTGCAGCAAAGCCCTCTACCGTCTTTCGCCTAACAATTCGCCTATGACCGAATCTCTCTCCCACAATGGCAGCGGCAGAATCGCCGATCGCCCCGATGCATATTGACGCGTAGGCGATCGTGGTGGGATAGAGGACCAACGCCAGAATGATACCAATTGCGAGATATGCCGGTCGTATGATGAAGCTTGTTCTCTCTTCGGGCCGGCTCATCTTCAGTGTGAATGGCGTGATAATCGGCAAGCGGTGGCCTTTGAGGCGCAGTACTTCCCCAAGAACATATACAATTGTGATTATGGAAAGCGCAGCCAGAACTAAAGGTTTCGAGGTTATTACAGAGACGGGCGGGACGAGTAAGCCTAAGAGATGGACAGCCTTGCGCGCGTATTCGGCCAAAGCGAGTACCTCTTGGTGCCTCTCAGAGAATTGAGAAGTATATTTTCAGTGAGCACCGAAATTTGAACTTTCATGTCGTTTCGTTTTTGTGTTTCCTGTTGATCTTCTCTGTACTCAAGGCGCCGTTCAACACGTTCTTGGACACGGTAGAATGGGATTCCTTTCAGAAGCGCCATCAATGCGCTGCTCTTGCCTACTCCTTGTCGCCCCACGAGCCCTATCAATCCGCGGTTCGCTTGTTCCAGTTCTCTAGCGACATCGTTCAGCACATCAGGAACAACATACGAATGACGAAGCCAATCAGCGTCACGAGCTTCACCAGCAAGCTGATTCGCCCATGCGCGTACCTTGTCAGTAGGGATGGCCTTGATTGATTGGACGGCCAACACTAAGTCTCCTGAATCTTTCATATCTAGTAAGCTGTGAGAGTGTTCTCGCGAAGAGATTGAATAGTCAATGAGATGAGTGAAAGTGATGCTTAGCTACAAGGGTCGCATTCTGAAATGGCATACGGTAATTCAGGAGAAAACGAGCGAACTGGCGAGATACCTGAGTGGTAGGTCTCGTAGCCCTGATTTCTCTGCTCCCTTACTTTATTTTTGAGGCGACTGATGATCGAGCGGTTAGAGAGAAGATTCTGAATGGAAAAGGTTTGATTTTAGCCACAAAGAAGGGAGCAGTGGCATAAACAGTAATAGCTCATGCAAGGCCTCACATTCTTATCGTGAAGTGGTTCTACGCCAATCACCGAAGCCGACACCTGTAGGAAATACGTCCTACCGAAACTCTACGAAGCAGGCTGGACTGACGAGCAAATCAGCGAACAAAAAACTTTCACTGATGGCAGGATTGTAGTACTCGAGAATCGCTGCAGACGCCGCCAACAGAAACGCGCCGACTACATTCTTCGTTACAGACGCGACTACATGATCGGCATAATCGAAGCCAAATCAGCTTATCGGAATGCAGCGGACGGTCTACAGCAGGCAAAGGATTATGCTCAGACCTTAGGTGTCAAGTTCGCGTTTGCAACCAATGGAAAGACAATCCTAGAACATAATTTCATAACTGGCAAAGAAACTGAGATCGATAGATTTCCGACACCAGACGAGCTATGGTCCAGTCTGAGGCAAGCTGAAGGCATAACAGATGACGTGGTCGCAGAGAGAATCCTCGCACCTGGGTACAGAGTGCCCGGGAAGCCTCCACGATACTATCAAGAGATCGCGATTAACCGCTCAATCAAAGCCATACTCTCCGATAAGAAACGAGTTCTCCTGACGATGGCGACCGGAACAGGAAAGACTCTTGTCGCTTTCCAAATCATATGGAAACTGTGGAATGCACGCTGGAACATGAAGGGGGAGTATAGGCGTCCGAGAGTTTTGTACTTGGCTGATCGGAATGTTCTGGTTGACGATCCTAAAGACAAGATCTTCGCCCCACTAGGAGATGCACGCTGGAAAATACAAGGGGAGGCACTGAAGAGCCGCGAAGTCTATTTCGCAACCTATCAAGCCATCGCGAGGGATGAGCATAGACCAGGACTCTACAGAGATTATCCAATTGACTTCTTCGATCTAATCGTGGTAGATGAATGCCATAGAGGAAGCGCGAAGGATGAAAGCAACTGGCGAGAAATACTCGAATACTTCAAGCCAGCGTTCCAGCTGGGCATGACAGCTACCCCTCGTCGCAAGGACAATGTCGACACATACCACTACTTTGGAAATCCCATTTACACATACAGTCTCAGTCAAGGTATTCAAGATGGTTTTCTCGCACCGTATCGAGTCAGGAGAATCGTACCTTCTGTTGATGCAGAAGGTTGGAGACCTACAAAAGGGCAGATCGACCGCTACAAGCAAGAGATCCCAGACAAAATGTACGGAACACCAGAGTTCGAGAGAATTATCGTGTTGAAGGCTCGCACTGAAGCCGTAGCAAACCACTTCACTGAGTATATGAAGAACACAGACCGCTGGGCAAAGACCATCGTATTCTGTGTGGATCAGGAACATGCGGACGAGATGCGGAGAGCCCTGAACAACTTGAACAGCGACCTCGCCAAGGACTACCCAGACTACGTCGTGAGAATTACCTCAGAGGAGGGCGAGATCGGGCGAGGACACCTATCTCGCTTCATGGACATTGAGACACAAACGCCAGTTCTCGTCACGACCTCTCAACTCTTAACCACGGGAGTTGACGTTCCATTATGCAAGAACATTGTGCTCTTTCGAATAATCAACTCAATGGTGGACTTCAAGCAGATGATCGGACGGGGAACGCGTGTAAGAGATGATTACGGAAAACTGTTCTTCACGATTCTTGATTACACTGGCAGTGCGACAAGGATGTTCGCTGATCCTGAATTTGACGGTGAGCCAGCAAGTGAGGTCGAAGAACGGCCAGGCGAAAAAGAAACACCCGTCAGAGTGATCATCAAAGCTTTCGCAGATGACCAACAAGAAGAGCTACGAATGAGTGATGATTCCGAAGGAGAACTCCACAAGTACTACGTAGATGAAGGAACTGTGGAAATCAGGGCCGACACAGTCTATGACCTCGACACTGAAGGAAAGAGAATTCGGGCGATCAGTTACACCGAATACACAGGAAGGACTATCCGTTCGATGTTTACGTCAGCCGTTGAGCTAAGATCAAAATGGAGTCAGGGCCAACAACGTGCGGCTATCATAGATTCTCTAGAAGATCGAGGGATATCACTGGAACACCTGCTACCGGCCAGCGGAACTCCGGAAGTTGATCCTTTCGACTTGTTGTGCAACCTTGCCTTCAATGCACCTTTGCGTACCCGACTTGAGCGTGCTGAGCGACTTCGCAAGGAGGACAAGCACTTCTTCGAGAAGTTCAGGCCTGAGGCTCGTCAGATTCTATCAGAGGTGCTCGACAAGTACGTGGAGTACGGAACAGGTCAATTGGACGACACAAATGTTCTCAAGGTCAAGCCAATTTCGAATTTCGGCAACGTGATGGAAATTTCCCAATTCTTTGGTGGACCCGAAATGCTGAAGGAAACATTAGGAGAGATGCAGAATCTTCTCTATGCCTCATAGAGGGTTACAAATTGGGACGAAGCAAGAAAAATACGAAGCTAACGAAAACGACAAAGTCACAACAACTGAGACTCGTATCAGAAACTTCAACTAACAATGTGACGACGCCACAGAATCTGGCAGCGTTAATCAAGTCTGTACGTGACATAATGAGAAAAGACAAGGGACTCAACGGCGATCTCGATCGTCTCCCGATGATAACATGGATCATGTTCCTGAAGTTACTCGATGACCAAGAGCAAATCAGGGAAGCTGAGGCTAGACTAGCGGGGAAGAAGTTCCAGCCCACAATTGAGCCACCGTACCGTTGGCGTGACTGGGCAGCGAAAGATAGCGGGATAACCGGTCCAGAACTCATCGCTTTCATAAATCAAGACGAAGCGGTCCGACCCGACGGGACCAGAGGTCCCGGCCTTTTCGCGTACCTGAAATCATTGTCTGGTTCTGAAGAGAGAAATAGACGTGACGTTGTTGCGACTGTCTTCAAGGGGACAGTAAACAGAATGCTCAACGGCTATCTCCTCCGCGATGTGATAAATCAAGTCAATGGCATTCACTTCGATTCAACGGAGGAAATTCATACCCTTGCTTTCCTCTACGAGTCTCTGCTCAAAGAGATGCGTGATGCCGCCGGGGATAGCGGAGAGTTCTACACACCTCGTCCTCTAGTCAAATTCATGGTTCAAGTCGTCGACCCTCAGATAGGGGAAACGGTTCTAGATCCAGCAGCAGGGACCGGCGGCTTCCTTGTAGAAACCTTCAAACATCTAAGCGCCCAATGCAAGAAAGCAGAAGACTTTGAGAGACTACAGAAGGGCACATTATTCGGTTTCGAAGCCAAACCGATGCCGTTCCTTCTGTGCCAGATGAATATGCTCCTGCATGGAATCGAAACACCTGAGGTTGACCCAGGCAATGCCCTTCGCATCCCTCTAAGGGAAATGGGAGAGAAAGACAGGGTCGACATTGTTCTGACAAACCCACCATTCGGGGGAGAAGAAGAAAGAGGCATACTCGGTAATTTTCCCGAGGACAAACAGACTACCGAGACGGCACTGCTTTTTCTTCAGCTTATCATGCGCAAACTTCGGCGATCACCAAAGCCAGGACGAGCTGGCATAGTCGTGCCCAACGGAACCCTCTTTGGCGATGGCGTTTGCGCTCGGATCAAAGAAGAGCTGCTCAGGGAGTTCAACCTCCACACGATTGTTCGTCTTCCTGTGGGTGTCTTCTCCCCATACACGAGTATTCCAACTAACCTTCTTTTCTTCGATCGTTCTGGTCCAACCAGAGAAATATGGTATTATGAGCAGCCTCTGCCGGAAGGTCGGAAAACCTACACAAAGACCCAGCTCATGCAGTATGATGAGTTTCAGCCCTGCTTAGATTGGTGGAAGAACCGTCAGCAGAACGATCATGCTTGGAGAGTCTCAGTTAAAGATGTACTCAAGCACGACGAGCAAAGCAATCTATTATCCGTGAATCTTGACATCAAGAATCCAAGCATCAAACAGGGTCTTGAGCACATCCCACCGGAACGGTTGGCGGATAACATTTTGGCAAAGGAGCAACGTATCGCAGAAATTGTCGCCGAGATCAGGGAAATGCTGGGTAGAACAGACTCTTGAGTGACCCTTGGAAATCAACCAAGCTCTCAGAGGTCATGGTTCCGATTCAACGTACCGAATCAATCAATCCGTTGAAACAATACCGACTCGTTGGAATCCGTCTACACGGTCGCGGACCTTTTCATAGAGAGACGAAAACCGGCTCGCAGATTGCCGCGAAATATCTGTCAAAAGTGAGGAAAGGGGATTTTATTTACAGTCGACTGTTTGCATGGCGTGGCGCGTTTGGCGTGATCGGCCCGGACTTAGATGAGTGTCATGTATCTGCTGAGTTTCCAACATTCTTAGGAATTGCAGATAGGTTGGATGTTGAGTTTCTGCGCCATTGGTTTCGTCTTCCGACAACTCTTTCAAAGGTTGAAGCTGCATGTACTGGCAGCACACCGCTGACGCGGAACCGATTCAAAGAGAACTTCTTCTTGAACATGGAGATTCCTCTTCCGTCACTCGACGAGCAGCGGCTGATTGTGACTCGAATCGAAGGGCCAATGGCCAAGATTGAAAAGGTGCAGTACTTGCGAGGACAAGCAGTGCAAGAAACAAATGCGTTGCTAAAGGCGAGTAGTCAAGCAGTGCTCGGGACTCCGAACAAAAAAGTCGGAGAAGTGGCTCAAGTGACAAAGCTAGCTGGCTTTGAGTACACAAAGTACTTCACTAATGCGTTGCCGGGCGATGTCGTAGTCATCCGCGCGGGAAATGTTCGCAATACAGGACTGAATTTGTCAAATGCAATGACCATCACCAAGCAAGTATCTGATGCTCTGCCACGATCTCAACTCAAACCAGGGGATGTCGTCATGACATTCATTGGTGCGAAAATTGGAGATGTGACATCCGTACAGTGTGACAATCCACGCTTGCATTGTGGACCGAATGTTGCCAAATTGACACCAAATGAACAGATTTCACATGCCTATCTTGTGAAGGTTCTCCAGTCGCCTATGATTCAGGATCAAATTCAGGAAATCACGAAAAGTACTGCTCAACCTAGTCTCTCAATGAAAACCATTCGTCTACTTAGGTTAGCGGTTCCCGCTATTGCGGAGCAGAACCGAATCGTGGGCTACCTAAACAGATTACAGGCTTCCGTTGACTTGCTGAGGGGGTTGCAGGCGGAGACGGCTGCCGAACTCAGTAGCTTACCATATTCCATCCTCGATAGGGCATTTAAGGGAATTTGAACCGTCGAGTTCGGAGGTATTTTGCGTGCGTGCAATAGGGAAGAACCGTGCTTTTCGTGGTTGCACGTCACGGACGACCAAGAGTGTTTTGTTGCAATTAGCGTTGCGAGAATTGCGCGTTGGTTGCGATGTTTGGTTTTCGCGCTAACTTCGCGCGATGTGTGGTTATTGCCAAGAGGTTTCGCGGTAGCTGGTCCGGGTTTTCTTTTCGCGTACGCGCGAGGAATCTGTCCCTTTGCGGAAAGGGGGTTGTTAGGGGGCGAAGCCCCCTAAAGACAGTCAGTCGTTTTGTTTGTGTGTGTGCGCACCAGCTGACCCACACACACACGAAATAACGCCTGAACTGATGGTTCAAATTCGGGCGTTCGCACCAGTAGACCCACACACACCGACGGTTCAGGTAATCTGCCTGGGTCAGCCTAACATAGTTCTCAAGAAGCTCACAGCGGTTTTGCCGTAGACTTCTTGTCCCTGAAACCTCAAATGTTCCACTGGATGGAAAGCTGGGTCGGGCTCTATGTGCGGGATAGAGATCAAGTCTCCGTTGTCTCTCTTTATATCAACATGTACGCGGCATATCCAGCGACGGAACTTGCTCAACTCCGATGATTCAAGGCCACCGGGAAAGCTCGTGGGAAACCCAATTGGACAAGCCGCGGAAGGACCAGTGTGTGTCAGCCAGTTCTGAAGAATAATGTCCGTGTCGAAACCACTGTCGCGGTACAAATCAAGCAAATCATCTATCGTGACAGTGCGCTCATGTCTGAGCATTCCATCTTCAGTGCTTACACCCATATGCGCTAATGACGGCACTCCCGCAAAGGAATATGATACTGCTTCTGGCTTGACCCAAGGATCGCCAGTTTCTGGGACGTACGACCAATCAATGCTCTGCCAGATCACGTCATTTGTTTCGTAGCTCATGGATGATCAACAATAATCCGAGGCATCTTCTTGAAACACGTTGTGTTTTCTGATTCGTCTCAGACACTCGAACTGAGCACTGCAATGAACTCATATGAATACTATCTGAAATACCGCGAATTCCTTCTTGGTTTTGCAAGGCTCTGCTCTAGGAGCCCACGCGAGGCTTGCAAAACCCCGTGGGCTTTTGGAAATTGTCTTGATTCGGAACGCCGATGCTTGTGGGTCGAACGCACACTCCTTAGCCACTATAGCCTATTTGAAATCAGTAATCTTTGCATTACCCGCGGCCTTCGACTTCTTTAGGTCTTCAAATTCCTTAAGGCTTGCCTCTTCGGCAATTCTCTTTGAGTTGAAATCGGTATACTTTTTTCTTATGTCGCGAATTTGACTTCTCCTCACCACTGTCTCAAACTCAGCTAGCTTCGGATCTCCGGTTGGACTCCGGTATCGTAAAACGTCGACTTGAATGGCTTTTTCCAGAATGCTCTCACTAAGACGCCACAATTCCCTATCGTCGAAGTTTGTAAGGTAACTTTCATTCATCAAGATATTTCTCAAATCTGACAAATGGAACCGGTCAGCTTCACCTGCCTTAAGAAGTAGCAACGGTACTATCTCCTCTAGAATTGTACATGTGTGTGATGAAGGCAAGAACGGTATGGACCTAATCAGTCCCTGCGATTTGATTCCCCTTAGTAGAAGTCCGGCCAAAGCCGCGTCGTGATGGATTCTCCCCCTTTCTATCTCAATCTTGGTGTCTTCACCTTGTTTCTCCATGAATAGCATGTCACTTGCGCGATCAGCTCCCCACAGGCAAATGGGAAGATTCTTCTGTGCTATGAACTCCCTCACTCTACGAGTATAGGCCGCGTTCACGCAGATGGCCACTTCTTTTACTTGGATTGAGGAGCCCACAATGTTCTCCAATTCCTTCAATTTATCGTCCGCTGTGCTGCTCGCTAAAACGAGATCATTAATCTCCTTGCCCACGTCGGAAATTGAGGACTTACATTCCACTAGGATGATGACCTTGCTCTTTTGGTTGAATATTGCCAGGTCAAAATTCTTCACCGAAATGCTGTAAAGAGGCTCGACTGCGACCAAGAGATATTCGGTTTCGTGATGTACGGTCCCGTTGTACAGGAACGGTTCAGCCGTGAAGTTCACGAGTCTTAGGTGCTCTCGATCCCGATCTATGTTTTGGTCAATTATGTCTTTCGCGATTTCGAGTTGTTTTTCATAGATTTCTATCAGTCTTTTTCGATCAACCTCAATCAGTGAGTCTTTCAGAATTCTATAATCGTGATTGGACAAGAGGCGTCCTCATAGGGTTGCAACGCATGTCGCGTCAGGGTCAAAATACTCCGCAACGCTCTCGTAGAAGCGGAGAAATGAATCGAATCCGGTCTGGTATCGAGGTGTAACTCCCATATGGCGCCCGTCGGAGCTTATCATGAATATGCTTTTTTTCTGTTCATCAAGAACCGTCGCGTCTAGGTGCACTGACCCTTCAGTTACAACCGTGTCATATGCAGAGAATTTTCTGTCTTCAAGTTGCTCCAATAGAAGCTCCCCGTCGCGAACGTCCATTGTACGCTTGAAATTGATCCACCACGGAACAATGTATGGAACTCTTCGGCTTCCCCTTTCAGTTGTTAGAGGGATAACTTCCAGCTTCGAATGTTCGAGTATCTCCCTGACCTGAATCACGAGATTAACTGCTCGCTCCGCATAGCCGAACATGCAATCCAACTGGCCGGCCAAGTAGTGGAAGATGCCACGATTATTGGCCCGAAAGTCTGCAAGGCCGGGAATGCTGAAATCTATGTATCTTGGAAGGACACCGTAGTGGTATCTCAGCTCTTCCAGAGTTTCCTTGCCGTCCTCTCCGCGGTAAGTGAAACTTCTGTTGACTTCGGGTCTCAGCTTGGCAGGGAATCCCACGGCGGGGTGACGGTCTGCATGGAACCGCTTAATCCTTGCGTAAGGGTGTTCACCAAGGATCATGCTCTTTATCTGATCGAACGCGATTGGACTGATCCAGAGATGGTAGATTCCAATTTCCCCAGAGAGCGGGGCGATCGTATCCTGAATCTGTTCGGATGTTGCCTGAGTGAAGCAGGTGAGTAATTGCTTCTCCTCATCAAGGTGGGCAAAATAATTCACTGGTATCTTTTCGTCCGTAACAGGGTTCACAAAAACAGTCTGAAGCTCTCTGAGTTCTCCGAGAGGCTTCACCTGAAATCCATGTCTGTGAAACATACCTTGGAGAGTATAGGGCGCATCGTCTCCCCACGATTTGAAATTCGTCAAGAAGTACAGGGCTTTGAGCTTGGGAAACTTACCAGGGGTATTGATCAACATCCGACGGAACCCCTCGTAACTGTAGGATTCGGAGGGCACTCGCAACGAATTCAAACCAGCGTATTGAGTGTCCGAGGTGTGTTATAGAGACTTTCGTTCAGCGATCCAAGAACAACTAGCCATTGTCCTTTAGAACGATAGCTTACTTACGACACCGTCAGTGAGACCAGATTATGCCCTTTGCACGTAGGATTCTCTTGTACTTGTAGAAGGTTCCCCGGGAAAGCCCGCTGACCTTCATCAAATCCTTGTCAGGGGCATCTGGGTTGTTCTTGATGAGCGTCAGGAGACGATTCTCAGTTCCCATCTCTCCCATGGTGTTTAGGAAGAGCGGGTGGATCAGGTCGTAGAGGTACAAGTCAGACTTTGCGGTCTTTCCTCTTCCGTTCAGGATGGCGTTCGCGCGCATGAACGTCTTGATGTAATCCTGAGCCCTGACGCAGCTCTGAACGCCATAGGCATCCAGCTCAAGCGCTAACTCAGCTATCTTGTCCTCAATGTCTTTGGATCGGGGGAACTTCACGTCTACCTTCTCATCGTCCTCAATCTTCTCGGGCAAGGGCAGCTTGACGATTGGCTTCTGTCTTATTGACGGGCTGTACGCTCTGAAGTCTAGGATTTCCCGTTTCATCTCCGTTGTGACCTTGTGCTTGAAGGGGGGGGTACTCTGTCGAGGAATGTTGCGGGCCCTAACCTGAATGTTCGGCATTGTGTTAAGTTTCGACAATAACAATTCCTCAATTCTTGCCTTAGGGAGGATCGAATCACGAGTGAATGCTATGTTCCCAGAATTGACCGGTGCGCAGACTATCGCTTTCAACTTCAAAGGAGCGATTTTCTCGAGTGAGAGAACCAAATTACTGAGTGTTGGTTTGTTTATTCGATTGTCATCAAAAATGTTTAGACCGCGAATGAAAGCTAGAGTGTCAATCAAAGTGCGCACCCTTTGGTTCTGCGAAATTCGATGCAGCTGCGTTCAGGCGGCTCTTATGTCACGAAGAATGCGTTCCGTAGCGGCCTTCTTGATTTTCAATGAGTCTATTGATCCGTCTGGTTCGTCCCTAGAAGTAATCACATCATCAAGCAAGCCGTGTTTTTCGTACCATTTCTTCTTTCGGTTCCATTCTGCGCTGTAGTAAGGTAGATTCAGCATCCCCAGATGTTCCCAGTACAAAGTCTTTCCCTTGTAGCTGATTGTGAAGTCAGGCAGTCTGAAGTCATTCGGGGCGAATTCGAGGGCCTTTTCGTAATCGTAAGATATGTCAAGAGTAGTCAGAATATTGGCCACTATGACCTCTGATTTGGTCCTAACTAGTTCACCCTTAAGAGTTCTGTGGATTAGGTTCTCCGGGTATGGTTGGTCGACGCCTTCTGGGCGAACAACTGGTTCAAAGAGATTCGTGTTCCTCAACAAAGTCTGAGACTTATTCAGATTACGATATACTCTCAAGGGGAGAATGTCTTTTTCAAGGAGCAACACAAGTTTTTTCCTGAAACGGGTAAGGGCCGTATACAGAAGTTCTCGTGACATTGTCATTGCTTTTTGCGGAAGAACAAGGAATACCGTATCGAAATCGCTTCCCTGAGCCTTGTGTACTGTAATCGCATACGCAAGTTCAAGATGCTCATCAACCTCTGGGCGATAGAATCTGTAAGTAACTGAAGATTGGGTGGAAAAGCACACATCCAAGCAGTCATTTCCTCGGCGTTTCCCTTTCGAGGTGGAGCTTACGTAGCCAACTTCTCCGTTAGCCACGTATCCCTGACTCGGGCCATTGCTCCATGCGTTGCGAGATCTGTTGACGATTTGAATTACCTTGTCCATCCATACAATTTCTTCGTCTCCGAAAGGTTTAGGTCTCTTGCGGTTGGTCCTAGAATCTTGAATGAGCCCTTTTCGGTACTGTTTTTGTATCCGCCGGTTTATTTCGGTTGTTCCAAACGGCTGAATACGCAACGGTGATAGGATTTGCCAACTCTCGGTTGTTCGGTCTGAAGTTTCTCCAAGGCCGAGCGATGAGTTGAATTCTACATAGGTCTGGATTCCCAAGAGTGCCTTCATTCTATCCTCTAAGATCGAGTAAAGCTGGTCGATGTTATCCCAGAACCAAACTTCAAGGTTGTCGTGATCGTATCCGGTTGCGATGCTCGATAGGATTTCATCATCGTTCGGAGTAGGTGCTTCATTGGTGTAACCATCTGACAAGCGACGGGCATCGCTATCTTCATGACGCGCTCGTTCGCGAAGATAGGCCCAATGTTTTCGTCGTTCATCGTCGCTGTCGAGCCAGTTCAGGATGTCTACAAATGGTCGTCCAGGCCCGATTGGCGGAAGTTGGTTTGGGTCTCCTATGAGCACAAGTCTCTTGATATGATTGAATTCCAGGGCCCTAAAGAGGGTCGCCATGACATCAGTTGGGATCATCGACGCTTCGTCCACGACAACGTTACTGGTTGCGTATTGATTGCCCCCTCTCACTTTGAGTGTGTATGATTCTTTTCGAATCCATTTGTTCTCGTACAGGAATTGATGTATCGTCTTGACTGTACTGTTCGTAAGAGACTGGAGTCTGACGCGCGCTTTCCCGGTTGGTGCTAAAACAAGTATATCTTCGCCTTTTTCTCTCAATGCATCGATCAAGTGCTCTGCAACAAGTGTCTTACCAGTTCCAGCTCTACCTGTCAGAACAGAAAATCTATGGATGAACATTTTCTCTAGGGCGGCGGTCTTCTCCTCTCTCGCTCTCTTCTCGACATCTGCTCTCAGCTTAGTTGATTCGACTGGACCAATGCGTTTTTCGAGCCTCGCGCCCCAATCTACTTTTGACGCTTTCAGCGGTTTTGATTCGACTAATTCTTTTGTCTGGTCGCATACGTCCGATTCCATTTCGCGCACTTCTCGCAGAGAGATGAGGGGATGCTCTGTCTGAGGATTGAAGGAGAGAGCCTTGAGAAAGAATTTGCTAGATGCGACAATCAAGTCCGGATCGGGCGCGCAGTTTCTCTGTTCTGGGAGATTCTTCTGAAGCCTCACAAGTGCATCATCGAGAGATAGTAGTGTGTCGCCATCCTGGGCTGCGGATTTCAGCGTGCGAACCATAAGCGCCCTAACCCTTCGCATGTCATTCAGCGCTACAGGTTCCCGCTCGCTCCATGCCTTCGAGACATCACGATGCGGTATCATCCCATTGTCGATTTGTTCGAACCCGACCGCCTCGGAATCCTTTCCTCCTTGGTCTTGCTCACATAACAGGTAAGGGTTCGCGATTATTTGTTGGTCGTTGGCAAGTATTCCAGCATCTCTTCGGGTCGCCGAATTGGATATGCGATCAACCTGAGCCTTCGTGAGCTCAAAGCAGCACAGGGTCTTTAGCAAATCCTTTCGGAGTTTCGGCAATTCGTGCCAGCTCCTTTGCGCGGTTCCGAATTCCTTCTTGAATTCTTTGCTGGCTCTTTTTTTTCCGTCTAGAATCGCAATGACATGTTTGCGGTTGTCCTTGTTTCTGAAAGGTGTAGAACGCAGAACTTCAAGCTGATAGACTGTTCCTCGACTATTTCCAAGATGCTCTAAGACACTTCCTATTCCCGGGAAAGGGCCTCTACTTTTCCAAGTCTCTGCGAGTATCTTGTTTAGCCAGTCAAGGCGTGATTTCCACATTTCCGAATTGTTATTTCCTTCAGCTTTGGTGCTTCGAACCAGGGTATTGATCGAGCTCAGGAGTCTCTCTAACACTATAACTGATTGATCGTCCGTGAGTTGCTCCGACACATAAGAGAATTCTTTGCTCACAGCATCCGGCACTTCGCATATTATCCCAGCTGCTTCCTTGCCTGAAGCAAGATACTCTTGGTATGGCAGTCTCAAACATTGGTTGGGGTCAATCGTGATGCGGCGTGCCCAGAGCGGATATTCGTCTTGGTATCTGGGCGTCTTCGGGAAGTAGAGTTGTTCGCCTATTTCCTTTAGTCTCGCTACTCCAATCAGAAGGCGTTTGCTCTTGTCGTCGATAAGTGGGTTACCATGATTCGTGTAGAAGAAAACAAGGGACTTGCCCGGTTCGAAAAGTTCGAAATATTCCTTGAGCTGTTTTCGTTGCTTTTCTGGATCGTTCTCCCATGTGACGCCTTTTTCTTCCGAGAACATGCGCCCGTAGGGGCTAGTACAGAATGAGTAGGGCGGCAAGTCTTCATCAACTTCGGGCAGTTTTCGCCAGTCCAGTGGGTCATCATGCGTTATCTTCGAAGGAAGTGGGGAGAATGCTGAAATGTCTCTTGAACAGGGAGGTTGATAGTTCCCTAGCGACGCAATGTGCTTTGACGCACCGTCAATCTCAGACTTATCTAGACGCCCTTCTCGGATGTATTCGTGAACCATGCACGACGTGTTGAGAATCGGATCTTTGCACACGCAACCGTTCCAAGCGCTATCGTGCCAAGCCAAACGCGCGGAAAGGTGGGTTGTCAATTTTCTTACAACACAATCGCTTAATATTGTCTCTAGGCGATTATTTCGTGTTGCCCCATGCTTCAAATTCGGGAAATGTCCGCAACTTAATACTTACCTCATGCAATCACTTCGATGACTTGACAGTTCGGTACGCTTGGTACCTCCGAATACTGACGGAAACGGGAATGATATGGACCCTAGATTCTCGCCTTTCGTTCACTGCACTCTCTGGCCTTTCGATTCCACTTTTCTTGAGGACTGAGTCCCTGGTTAGTTCTCCCGTTGCGGCTTAACTCGTTGCAGCGCTGGCGGCAAGAATCGTGACTCAAGTTGGACTGCCCAGTTTGCGGGTTGAGGCGTTGGCGAGGTTCAGGTGAATTGTTGTTCGATTAGTCGTGTGTTTGAGGTATTGTTTGGGTTCTATTGGGAGTTGGACGGTCTGGCGGAAAAAGCCCGTTTTCTGGCAGAAGTGCACGGGTGTTTCCGCAGAACCACATAAATACCCGGCGCCTTGTCGAGTGCTTGTTTCTTCCGCCCTTACGGGACTGGATTTCCTATTGCCTGCTCTAACCAATAGCATGCTTACAACCGTTCGCAGCGGAGAGGGTGGATCCGCCCATCGAGGGGTGGTGCCAAACAGTGCCAAGCGAAGGTAACCCCAGGCTGGTCCTACGCCTCGACCCCCTCATACGAAGCGGCCTACAGGCCAAGGCCATGTCGGTGGGAGTATCCCTCAACGAGCTGGCAAAGTTCGTGCTGGTCGAATACGTGAAGCAGTCCGCTGAAGCAAAGGAAGGCACCCCAGCCCTGCTCCGCCACTTAGACACCCTGGTCCGCACGCTGCAGCTCCAAGCAACTGCCCTAACACTACCCGCATTGAATGAAGCGCCTGAGCCAACCAAACAACCGTTGATGGCCAGCAAAGATACACAGCAAGATCGGCTGGATCTTCACGAGACTGTGGATGCCATTCTAAAGACGGTTATCAAGCTCTGCGAGAGTGAGGAGGCAGCTAGGAATGCGAAGGCACGTATGGAAGCGATGCGTTTGGCCAACACGACCATCCGGACCGACATGGCGCTTCTGCAGGGCTACGATCGCCGTGACATACAAGTTCTCTTAGACGAGGTTCGTGAGACGAATGAGCAATTCAGAACGCAGCTTGCGGCAAGCCAGAGAGGAACAAAGGAAGCTGCGAAACAAGCAGGAAGCTGAAGAGGGAAGCATAGGCGCCTTCCAACGGCTCAAGGAATTCGCCGGGAAAGGCCCCGTAGCCTTCTGCAAAGAAGCCTTAGGGTTTGAACCAACCAACTACCAAGCCAAATTCCTCAACGACCCCGCCCAATTCATTGCTCAGCTATGGTGTCGACAGAGTGGAAAAGACCACTCGGCGTCTAGCAAGCTACTCTGGTACGCAGTCAACAATGACGGCGTCCAACTAGCGGTTGTGGGCCCAAGCTTTCGCCAAAGCAAACTGATAATCCGGAAGCTTAACGCATTCATTCAGAGACTACCCAAGAGTGTCCCTTACCGCGAAGTCCTGGTCGGAAGGAAACCACTCAAAACGAAAGTCTCGCTATCTAACGGCTCAAACATTGAAGCCTATCCTTGCAACCCCGACACGATACGAGGCCCGACACTGCACGGCATACTTGCGACCGAGTTCAACTTCGTACGGGATGACGAGGAGCTCTACGATGCAATTCTTTTCACGCTGGGCACGACGAACGGGTTCTTCATAGCCAACTCGACACCCTGGTCCCGCGACCACGTTTTCTACAGGATTTGTAAGAATAAGGAGTTTGAAGATTTCAGCCGCGACCACCACGTCACGTGGGAAGAGGCGCTTGAACCGAACGGCCCCCTGAAAAGAAGCATCTTGGAGAAGATTCGAAAGCAGTTGGCTAACGATCCTTGGCGATGGCGGCGTGAGATGCAGGCGGAGTGGAGCGAGGACGACGATTGTTGGCTCTCAACCTCGCTAATTACGGATTGCACCGACTCGGAGCTTGAAATTAGAGAGTTCGGTGGAGAATTGCGAAGCTTCTGGGCGACGGAACTTGGCACAGACCTTCCGCGCTGACTACTGGGCCGGCCTTGACCTAGGCAAGAAGCAGGACTACAGCGTCCTGGCCCTTGTCCGAAAAGACGGAGACATCTTCCGCCTGGTGGGCCTCAAGGTTTTCCCGCTGGGGACGGAGTACACTGGTGAGGCGGGCGTTGTTGGCTTTGTTCGAGTTCTCACGAGGAAGTTGCAAACAGTTCATAGAATTTTAATCGACCAAACGGGCGTTGGAGAGAGTGTCGTAGAAGAAGCGAGGAAATCGCTCCCTAACGCAGAAGGCATCGTCCTCTCCGCACCAGCCAAACAGGACGTGATGAACTACCTCAAGATGATGATGCAGCAGAAACGATTCCTGATCCCCTACCAACTTGAGTTAGCCAACGAGTTGAACATCGAACGATTCCAGCTCACCAAGGCTGGTCAAATTCAATTCAGCCACCCAGATGGGACGCATGATGACCGTGCCTGGGGCATCGCATTGGCCATG
>Ga0187882_1001794_pt1 | contig 20901 bp, 15 predicted proteins | sample June2016WEW_19_1_3_FD_132991 | JGI IMG/M metagenome (GOLD analysis project Ga0187882, IMG submission 132991) | Peatland microbial communities from SPRUCE experiment site at the Marcell Experimental Forest, Minnesota, USA - June2016WEW_19_150 | ecosystem: Environmental > Terrestrial > Soil >... | reverse complement strand
TGTAAAACCCTTCACCGTCGGGCCCGCGATGACGCATAACATTTACCATTTTTCGAACAATGGCTACATCCGGCCGTTCAACCGTAAAATTAACTATTCCCGCTATTCCGCACATTTGTCTTTTCCGATTGCAGATTTTACTTAGACTGTTGGGAACCGAGTCGCTCAACAAGCTGAAGCACTTCTGCCGCCTTATTTTGCCATGTATCCTTGGCCACTTTTTGCCTCCTTTTTGTAACAAGCTCAGGGCAATCTTCAGCAATAGCTTTTTTGATACAATCTGCAAATTCTTCCGGCGTTTCAGCTTCATACACCACGTCACTATACTTTTGGAATTCATTAAATGATGTGCTAACTACGGGTTTTCCCAATGATAGATACTCCTTAAGTTTTATCGGATTGGCCGCCGTCGTCCAATTAGACTTACACCAGGGTATGAGCGCCACATCAAGGAATTTCCCGTATTGCGATATTTGCTCGTAAGGTTTTTGGCCCAATAGCCAGACATTCTTTTTTTCTCTTAATTGCAGGAAGCTAGCATCAACCTTCCCCACGAAAACAAAAGATACGTCGGGGAGCAAACTAATAACCGCCTCAAGGTAATTGATGTCTATTTTGATGTCTTCGACCGTGCCGATGTATCCAGCTATCGGTCTTGGTATCGAAGCGATATCCGGCGGCGATATACCGTTCTTGTCAGTGGAAGAGAATAGGTCATAATCAACGCCATGGTCCAAGAAAAATGCCCTCTTGCACTGTGCTCGTTCTTGCTCGTAAAGACTGGTACTCACATAGATTGTGAGATCTGCCTCCTGTTTTAGCGTCTTGTCATCTTGGGATACACTCTGAGAATTAACCAAAGGAGTGTCTTCAAATCGGTCAGTTCGTTGGTAGACCAACTTCGATTTCCTAAACTTCCGTGCGATGTTACATGCTACAGGGACTGCAACCCATACAAGAGGCGTATGCAGTTTCAGCCGCTTTGCAGCAAAGGATATCTGTAAAGCCAGAAGAGCCTCATTCAGTGGCCTGAGCCATCTGATATGGTTCACCGGTAGACTAACGGGACTAAAGACCCAAAAGTTGTTTTCGATGTGCTTTAGTCCTCTGAAGATACTTTTGACCTTTCTCGCCACTTTTGTAAACAGTTGCCCTTTCTTACCTACCTTGGGTCTTTGCATTATGATGGAATTTATGTAAAGCACTGTGCCGGTCGCTGCAAATCTACGCATCAACTGGAAATCAATATGACCCCTATTGTGATACCACCAATCTACGCCGCCGAAACATATTACATCTATCTGGTTTTGGTTGTTCATCTTGCCTACCTCCATCGTCTTGCCGTGCTTTTATTTGGAAATGCCAACAGTCCTATCGCTATTTTAGATACTGTGTTCCATTAGCTTTCTATTCATCAGCAATTTTCCCCATATATCAGTAATGATATTGCGGCATAGCAGATGTTGTTAACACGGATATATATAACAATCTTTAACTGCCGGACTTGACACTAAGCCCTCTGCCGCCTTCGAAAAGAAGTTTTTTCATTCCCGTAAGATAGGTAAGCATCTTCATACGGCAATAATCCTTTTGTGTCCGGGCGAAAATGTATTTTATAAACCACCATGGAACACGAATCGTAAAAAACAACCACACCAGAATACAGGCTATGCTATACTCCAGAGAAGAATGGTGTTTGTGCATAAACTGCAGGATACTGCCTCTCAATTGTAAAGCCATTTGGGATGCCATTTGCTTACTGCTCTGCCCGCCGAGATGAACAATCTCCGCATCAGGAATAAACAGGACCTTCCATCCTCCCTGCCTGAACCGATAGCACCAGTCCGTTTCTTCACCATAAAAAAAGAACTGCTCGTCCATTAGGCCTGTCTGCTCGATTGCCATACGTCTTACCAGCATAAAGCACCCTGTTACGACGTCAACCTCGCGGGTATCATTCCTGTTCCACCAGCTCATTTGCTCTCGACCAAAAAATTTGCTCTTTGGAAATAACTTAAACAAATATGTGCTGGATAAAAACATATTCAAGAGAGATGGAAACATAAAACAGGTGGGCTGAAGAGTTCTATCTGGGTTTAAAACACGACAGCCAACAACCGCCGCTTTTGGGTTGGCATCCGCAGACATTACTGTTTTGAAAATGGCTTTGTCCAGTATCAGCGTATCACTGTTCAACAAAAGTACATATCTGCCTTTCGCAACTGCTATACTCTGGTTGTTGGCCGCTGCAAAACCACGGTTCTCAGTATTTTCTATTAAGATAACCTGAGGAAAATCTTTCTTTACCATTTCGACAGAACCGTCGGTCGAAGCATTATCTACGACAATTACCTCAAAATAGATTTCTTTTGTCTGCTCGTATATAGAGAGCAGACAGTTACGCAGAATATCTCTGGTATTCCAGTTAACTATAATAATCGATACATCGAAATACATCATTTATTCTCTTCTAAAAACTGCGACATTGTTAGTACATTCATTCCATTTTCTTTAGCTTGCATTAAAGTCGTTCGCCCTAACTCTAAAACCATATTGCTTTTGTTTTCATTGGTACGGTCAAAATCATGAAGCAGTACCACTGCTCCTCCTGACCCCATCAAACGAGCATTAATACTCTCAACATCTGGTCGGCTGGTCGAGAAAGCATCACCAAAATCAAACGTCCAATAAAATATCGGCACCTTGCGAATCCAAAGATAGAACAAACATACTAAATTTAGCCTTCCAAAAGGTGGGCGAAATGGATAGACACCCTTATTAGACCCTAAAGCAGAATCAATAGATTGCCAGCCTCGCTTAATATCGGCTAAAGCATGAAATGGTAAAACCTTCAAATAGTTCAAGTGGTCGTAACCGTGTGAACATATTTCGTGGCCAGCGGCTGCTATCTGCCTGACGATTTCTTCTCTACCTGAAATATTTCTGCCTAATAGGAAAAAGGTCGCCTTAACATTATATTCAGCCAGGATATTTAGAATCAATGGCGTTAATTTAGTACCAGGCCCATCATCAAATGTCAGAACAATCGCTTTGGATTTAATAACTTTACGTGCAAGCAAAAACTTAGCAACTATGCTTAGGATATAGGGTACGCCTGCATACAAAAAGATGATTATTAATACTACCAGAGCAGTTAATAAAAACAAAATTAGTCATCGCCTCCTTAGACACTTTTAGACTCTTTAGTCTGAAGCATCTTACGCCAATTTCGCTTAATCCAGCCAACTAGGCCAATTTTCTTCAAAACATATCCCAGTCCTATGGATATCGCTGCCATAAATGATTGCAACATATCGATAAATATGGGATACATCCGTGGTGCATAAATAAGAACTGAGGCCTCGGGCCAATAGTTTGTTCCTAATTTTTTCTTGTAGTCAGCATCACCAAAACCGTAATCTAGTTTGTGAATATCCGCGCTGGCACAAAGCTCTTCAATGACCTTTATCCAAAGAAGCATACCAGGACCAAACCTAGCCCACTTTGGGTCATAACCCATATACTCTGGCCAAAATGTTGTACCATAACGAATACCAAATTCAAATGCAGAAGGCTCACCTCCAATATCCATTATATAGGCTTGTAACCAACCTTTCTTTGCAGATTGGGTCAATAAAGAACGCGTCAGTGTATCATCGGTAAATCCAATATTTAAAGTGTGTTTATATGTGCGGGCAGATATCTTTGACGCAACATCAGCTATGTAATCCACGTCTTCTGCACTTTGATAACACTTTACTTTAACAGAGCAAGCACTTTCTGCCTCCAACCTTCTCAATAGCCGACCCCACTCACGTTTATGCTTGCTCGGTATACTTGCATAAAATAGTTCCACACTATCAGGTATAATGGTCTGCCAATGGGGTTCTATCGATGGAAAATGATGTCTGCACAAAACATTAGTTTTTTTTCTTACAAGCTGACGGATAGGAGAATCTATTTTCAAATGATTAAAGACCACTACATCAGCCTCCCTTTTGGAAAGCACTAGACGTAATTCCTGTAATAGAACACAGAGAGCATTGTCCGTAAATTTGCCGATAAGACCACCGTACACAATGGATAAGCCCTTCAATGCCGGTCGAAACAAAGTCTTGTACCCAATTCTGCAATTGAGCTCAATCATTCCTACCCTGCCGATTGCCATCGCCTCAGAGCTGCCATTATATCTCAAGAGTATAATATGCGGCCGTACAGTATCCTGTAACGGTTCAATGACAGAGATAAACCGGTCAATATCTGCATTTGGAACAGGATATGTCTCTTCTTTTTGCAGCTTTTCCCACACGGGGCGAAGCGATTCAACCTCCGTAAGGTTTTTTGCAACGACAATTTTCCATCCATCAGGAAGCATTGTTTTGTGATACTTGTCCATTTTAAAGTATTTGCCTTTAAACCTTAAATCTTTGCGGGATTATCCCTATCCGTTTAAAATTTCTACCTTCATTAGTTATAAAACCGATTGACGAACCTATCATTCCGAGAATGATGTAAAAAAGTGATATCATTTGCCCGAAGAAACTAACCGACATCCAAACTACTATCACGGAAAACAATACACTTCCAAATGACCAATAGAGCGACTTTAACTCTGGATTTCCAGTTCTTTTATACATGCGTATAACTCCGCCAAAGGCTGTCGCAAGCACACTACACAAGGCAATGATTCCCAGTACGCCATATTCCACTCCACTCAAAATGAATTGATTAGTCACATCCGTTTTTCCAGAACCCAAACTACTTCCCCAGCCAGGATCGCGACCGCCATAACCAACCACATACCATTCATTGAAATGTTCTATTGCAAGGTCCATCAATTTCGCGCGGTGCCAACCTGCACCTCCAACAGGGTCCGCATAGGAAATAATGACATGGTAGAATGGCCTGTTACTGACTACTCCGATGAATACACAGAAAAGCACAAAAGCAATTAACAATGGTTTAACCAATTGGCGGTGTTTTTCAATTGCCAGACAAAAAATAATCACTGTTGCCATCATCCACGGACCACTGGACATACTACTCATACAGCCTACTATTGCTGTTCCCGAAAAAACATAGGCCAAAACATTCCAGGGTCTTTTCTGATGACGTAAATAATAAATCAAAGGCAAAAACATGGCGAAACAGCAGCCAAATAAAATAGCATGCTCAAAAGGCCCTATAGCACGAGTCAATCCCCATCTTGCCTCATAACTTTCCCAATGATAAAACCATTCAGAATCTTGACACAGCGAAAGGAAAGGCTTCCAGCTTGTGATAGACTCAATCACCCCCAAAATTGCCAGAGGTGCAAGAACAACACTTATACATTTAATGACAATTGTTAATGTGGGTCTGTCGGTTATAATTAGCCGGACGACAATGTAAGCAAACCATGTATCAAATAAAAATCCCCCTCTATTTATCATTGCATCAGAAAAAGGTATTGTGATAAAATCCACCCCTACATAGACCACCATACTTAATGTTACCCAAGTGTCTAATCTGGACCAAATAAACTTGCTTCGGATTTGATTATCATATAAACACCGCAGCAACAATAAAAGGACCACAATCCGACTTGCCGGCAGGTGGATTGCGCCTATTATTAATACAAGATAGTGAGGATACCACAGCAGGGCTGTAATATATGCAGCCAAGGCATAACTTGGACGAAGCACTACAACCAACAGAGAGAAGATAACTGCCACTATTAAAGTTATCCCCCCACTCATCGTCATCATAACTCATTTGCCCCTATATTTGATAGAGTCTGCATATTCTCTTATTTCTAAAAGACACATCCAGCCGCAAAACATAACCTGCTTCAAAGTGCCGCCTATTAAACAAAGTTCTTCTTTTTACTAATGTAGCGCCTTGCATTTATCTCTACTGCAGGAAGATGCGGCCAAAAAATAATTCATCTTTTCATTCGTTATAATGAAAAGTTCTTTGTTAATAGTAGTAGCGCTTGTTCAAGCAAGCCTTCAAGGTGGTTTTAAAACCAATTCGTTTTCTTCGTAGCATATTCATTATGACAGGGAATAAGTATTTCATTCGACCAAAGAACAGCAGTTGGTACCCCGCCATCCAACCATGCCGTATGTGTTTGGAATCGACTACAAGATGCCCGTTATAGCCAAGCATATCTTTCACAGTGATAGAATCAGCTATCATATCGCCTGAATCAATTGCCGAGGCAACGACTTGCCTGCCTCGTTCAGTTCGGACCATAATCGCCGACCTGCCTTTGCGCTCCGTTCTGACCATTTCGTCTGTCCAGGGGTCCGAGACCACGATGTCGGCAAACCGGCCCCAGTGATCCAAACAGTTCGAACATCTTAAGTAATGATCTATCCCGACTAAGTATTTGAGTTCATCTCCAAGAAGCGGCCGTTCTAAAATAACGCCATTATCACCGTATACCCTGAAACTTCCAGGCCACCCGTTTCCTCGATAATTTATGCGCCGAACATCCGCAGGATTTATGCCATATCGTTCAAGATAGTTTTGGGTGCTAAGTCGTGAAGCCATTCCTGCGCAAACTAGTCCAATAGTCAAGACGATACGTTCTCGCAATATGGGTATCAAACCTTGTAGCTTAGTCAATCCTTCAATCATACAAGGTGTGCCCACAAATACATAACGCCCCGGGCGCTTCAGCACGTCGGCCAGAACAGTGCAACTCGAAACCGGAGTGTATTTTGAAGCTCGCGCATTGAGAAGAGATTCCCGGTCTGTGGCGATAAACGACTTGGTCACCAGGGGATTGTTTTCCCCACATATGGCAACAACACCACTATCGACAAGCCCTTTGTCCATCAGATGTATAATCATCCCGGTTATGAACCCGCCTGATGAAGCATCCACGCGTATCTCATCATCCCTCGAATGGATAAGATAGCAGTCATACGAGGCCTTTGCCAGCTCATCCGAAAAACCTGGATCGGTTCCTTTTAGGAGAAATGTACTGGGGCACACTTTAAGACACTTCCCGCACTGGATACACTTTCCCGTACCGATTCTCGGATAGTTGAACCGGCTTCCATAGATAAACTCGATACAAGAGGTAGGGCATATCACCGAGCATGCGCCGCAGCCACAACAGATTTTCTTGCGAACTATTGAATCTGTTGATTTATACTTACTCACCTGGCGTTAGTCCTGAATTCTGTGGTTTTTCATAGGGCTTAACAAAATCTTCTAAATGTGTCTGCAAGTCCTCAATATCTTTATCCCACCACCGCTCCTGCTTCAACTTCCGGACCGTCTGCTCGGAAAACCTGTATTTAACTACCTTGCCTGGATTGCCCACGACCACGGCAAATTCCGGCACGTTTTTGGTTACTACAGTGCCGGCCCCAATGATTGCACCATCACCGATGATAGTAACACTCGCCAAGATAATGGCATTCTGTCCTATCCAAACATCGTTGCCTATTTCAATGCTTCTTCGTGATATTTGTTCGGTTTCTACGTATTTCAACGAGGGATTATAGAAGAATGGATGTGTCGATTTGAAACTGAGCGGATGGTTGGCGTTATATATGTACACATTTTCGGCGAATGAGCAATATCTGCCAATCTTCGTAAACTCCCGAATGTTGGTGAGGTTGAAACAGCCGCCGTAACTGTACTTGCCGATTTCAATATTATGATATCTGGAAAATATTGCCCGTAACGTTTCCGAATACATTTGGCCACCCTCGAACCTCGTTACTAAAGCTCGAATGGCTTTCTTCGACCTCCAACTTCCCAGGGCGTACAGCTTGAAAAAAAGCGTAGATAACAACTTCATACCACCTACAATTCCGATTCTTTGAAGATATCCAATACTTGGCGTTGAATAGAGGGTATTGTATTCTGTAAGTGCTTACGAATTAGCTCTCTTCTCTCGAAAACCGAACCGATTTTCTCGAGCAACTCGTTTTCAGTGCAGGTTCTCGCATCAGAAACACAATCACTCAAACCGATACTCTCAAAAACTCCATAAAACTTTTTACTATATGCAATACCTACCGCCGGTATTCCTTGGGAAAGCGATGCAATACAGGCGTGCATACGCGAACCTATAAAAAAGTCGCACAGGCCTATGATATACTTTATCTCTCCCTGGTCGTATTTGCCTTTTACAAGGAAAATTCTACCTTTGTATTTATATCTTAACTGCTCATATATCTTGAGGCACGCGTCAGGATCGCTTTCAATAATATTGCCTGCCGGCGGAAAAACATGAGAAATTAACAGAACAGATACGTTCTGTTCCTGCAGCAGCGTTTCTGCAACGGCAATAATCAATTCGCGATAATTGCAACTCAAACCAAACATATTATCCCGGTTGTAACCTCCGTTGAATAACAGCCCGCTAACATTCAACCCGATTATAATTGAGTCCCCGTTTCTCGCAATTTCCGATGGCACAATGTCAAAACGCTCCGGCTTTCTGGCATCGAGGACAAACGCAACATCGGGAGCAAATCTCACTTTTCCGTTGGCGTGGTTATTAAGCAGTGTGTTGACATATTCCACACCTGACCTGTCTCTCGAATAGACCATACTGGCCCGTTTTAGAATGTATCGGGCCATCCCTTTGGCTAAAGGCCGCTTAAACGGCCCATAGGTCTGAGGCAGCATTACCAAATCCTTGTCAAACAACAGAACAAGCCATTTTCGCAAAAACCCTAGTATAAATCTGCGCATACCATAGATGTCACTGAAACTGTCACCACCGGTAATGTCCGCGACAAGGTCAATATGGTTCATAAAGTTAAGAGTCGAATTGCGCCGTGCACAAAATCGCCTGAATTTCTCGCTGCGCAATAATTTGAATAGAATCCCATAAAAACACAGCATAACAAAATGATTTTCAAGAAATATATTCCTGCAAAATCGAATAGGCATTTTTTTTATCATCAGGTCTTTGTCGCCTATCCGTAATCGATACTCCCCCACCTCTCTGCCGCTATCCAACTGTGTTATCTCGGCATCAGGCCATTTGTTCAAAATGATCTTTATGCTCGATTCGGCCAATGCGCTGACACCCATATTGCCAGTATCAAACGATGCTCCAAGAAGGCATATTTTCATATTATCTTTTGTTATCCTATCCCTTATTACATTTGTCAGACATCCTCAGTCTCAATTGAAGCTGCAAAATCCAATGTTCCCGCAGTTCCTTTTTTGCCAGTAAACGGGACAGGTTGAAATTTTGAAATCGCAAACTTCGCCAGATACCCTGCGTATGATGCAATAAGTACGGCAGCGCAGACGATTAAGACTAATACCGGCGACCTTATACCAAAAATCCTTAGCAAACCGGCAGTTGTTAATACCGGCAGCGCAAGTAATACGCCAGGGATGTAGGAACGAATATAATCGCCGAATTTAAGGTCGATAATTCTCCGGCACCAAAAAACCTGAACTACCTGGGCGACAAAATTACTCAGCACGACAACAACGGCAGCCCCTGCAAGTCCAAGATAAATAATCGCTGGGTAAATAAGAACGGCGATAATTACCAGTCGCAATGCAACAAGTAGGCGGTGCAAATGAGGCCTTCCTACCGCCAGATATGTCGTAGCCAAAACAGCGCCTTCAGACCGGTTCAGAATCTGAATACTCAAAATACCGAATGGAATGGCTGCCGCGATATATCGCTCTCCATAAATAAGCAAAATTATACCGCCTGCACAACAGGCCATAAATACTACCACAGGAATACCAAAAAGGGCTGTCCACTTAGTAATCTTAATAACGTTGCGGCTGAGCCCGGTTTTGTCATCCTGCTTCTGAGCAAAAGCCGGAAGTAAAACAGGAGAAATTACGCATGAAAATAACTCGATTGGAAAAGCCACCAATGTTAGTGCCAAGTAATACATGCCTACCTGTTCATTGGGTACGAGTTTGCCAAGAACTAAAACATCGGCTTGCAAAGCGGCCATAGTCAAAATGGGCAGACCAAACATCCTGCGACCAAATTTCATTAACTCACCCAGATATTCCCGATTAACTTTGAATCCCGGCATAAACGGGACGAGCAGATACGATGCCAGACAAAGTACGGCAGCTTCAGCCACATAACCAATCACCAGCGCCCACACGTTGCGTATTATAAAAGCAAGGGAAATTGTTGTGATTGCACCTGCGATAGCGCTGCCCTGGGTGAGAAATACTGCCCTGCTGAATTGGTATTCCTTCTCAAGTACATAGGCACGGGGGCTAACAAAATTTCTAAAGAGAATAGCAATAAAAGATACACGAAGTAATCCCAAGAGTTCCGGCTTATCGTAGAAGGAGCTTATGAACGGAGCTGAAATTACTGCAATGAGAAAAAGGCCTAAACCACGAACGACTTGCGCCCACCATGCGACATTCAGGTAATCATTTTCCGCTCCGTGTTTATTCTGGATGACCGATTGTTTTATGCCAACCTCCGTAAAGGCTTCCAAAGCTACCATTACAACCCAGACAATTGCCATAAGGCCGAATTCATGAGGCGCCAAGACTCTGGCAAGTATCATATTACGGATAAATCTTATCGACTGTGCAGTTACTGTTCCTGCACCTAAGGCCATCGAGCCGCGCACACACAATCCTTTCAGATTGTTTCCAAGTATCAGACTGCTTACATTGGAAATAACTTTATTTAACATCAAAATTAATACCTTCAATTATTTTCACTTATTACTGAAAATATTTCAGGACTTTTTCGTATAATCATTGCTCACCCGCTCCTCACTTTTCTTTTGAGCCCGCGGTACAGCGTATGAATCCATTTATGCTTAGCTAAAAACCAAATAAGGCCAAACCAAAGAACAAACAAATATCCTCTAAAACCGCGCCCCACAGCGGCTCGTTTAACTTCGTGAGAGTTGGTTGCCCAGAATCTCTTATATTCGGCGTCCCCCTGGCCAAAGTTAAAGTGCAAAATGTCGTTTTCGCATGCATGGCGAATAACTTGCATAGTTAATATTTTACCCACAGAGAGTGACGACTCATATTTGAGTTTAAAAGAGGTTTGATAATAATGGAGTTGTTTATGGACTATTAATGTGTAAACAAAGGCTGCATCTTCTCCATCGATAGTTAATATCCATATATGCGCAAAACCGTTTTTCGCCATATTCAACAAGAGCTTTTGATTAAAATAAATGTTTAACGTGACTGCACCGCGTCTTTTCATCCAACTCGCCTCTTGTATAGCGGCTATCCGCTGTACAATATCCATTGAAATTTCTTTTCCTATATAGTGTTGAACTGCAGTGTTATTCGTTTTAAATAGCATTTTCTCTTCATATCGCAACTTCTTCCGCCGGTTGGCGGATTTTGTCTTAAGGAGATATTCATCGTAAGATATGCCCATATTGATATAATGGCAGGGATTACGATACGCATGCCGGTATAAAAAACCATTCTTCGCCAGTTCATTAAATAATTTACCAGTTGCCTCGTCTTCTGATGAAAGGTCGTTTATATACAAAACATCAGCCACTTTCTCCTGCTTAAAAGATTTAGCCAACACTTCAATGGCTGCAGGATAATTTGGGTCTGATAACAGACCCAGATAAGTGTGTAAACCAGTGCCAATAGGTACTGCTATCTTGGTGCATAGCGATTGTCGCACAGTGAGTGGGAGAAGCGCCACGAGTTTTGTGCCTGACCACACAAGTACAAACGATGGAGTCCCTTTGAAACGTTCCTCATCGATAAGAACAGTTACCCACGCACGCGAAAGGTAGGGTGGTGCAGCGATAGAGCACTCGAAGAGTTCGTCCCAGTCCTTACCAATTGTTAGAAGGGCTTCTCTTCCATACATGACTTCGACACGCAAAGGAGCATTATGCTCATCACACATATTTTGCTCTCCGCCTCCTTGCTTACGGCCACATTCCTTAATTATACTTCGCGCAGGCTCGTACCACAGATTCGGATATTCTGTCAATATCACTCAAACTCAAATCTATATTCAGAGGCAAATTTAGCACCTCACAGGAAACTCTGCTTGCACGCGGGAATTTATCTTGGGAAAAGCTTCTCGGAAGACCAAACAACATTCCTGCATCAATACCCTCTTTGCACAAGTATTTGTGAATTAGTGGTCGTAAGACCGCTTTCACACGTATACTATAGTGACTCATCGGGTAGGGAGGAACCTGTGGACAAATAATTCCATCCATTCCTTTAAAATTAGAATGGTAGCGTTGAGCTAATAGTATTCTTTGTTCCGAATATTCCTCTGCGTGTCTTAAGTTGTAAAGCATTAGATGTCTGTTCACATAAGTCGTGGGCAAAAACCATTCTTTGGAAAGCGACTTGTCCCGATCCAAATATAGTGGTGAAGAAACAGACCGATTGTACATGCGTTGTCCCATAAGATGCTTTGCATCTTTAATTCTTTTCAAGACACTATATGTCACCTGATTGTACATAAAATTAAGAGCAATCATTCTTAAGCTGTTCCCTATTAACAACGTCCTACTGCAACGTGAGAGAGAAGTATCACGAATTTGCCTTACTCTATTTGCTAACACTAAGTCCTTTGTGAAAGCCATGCCTCCCCAGCCAGCGTACATACATTTACCGGCACCAAAACTAATAACTGCAAAGTCGCTGTCCGTGAGTCTTTCAAAATGTTCTCGGGTGGGTACCGTCATGGCCATGTCTATGATGCGAATAATCGGAGTTGCTGTAGCCTGCCGTGCGATTTCAGAAAGGTCATAAGTGTGGCCATATATTTCACAAAGAACAATGGAATAATCCCCAACCTGTTTCTCGGCCAAAGACAGCCTGTCCATCAGAAAGCTATCTTGTTCAACATCGATAAGGTCTAATTTGCCTCCGGAACGGATTATTGCCTCCCAGACTACCGTACACGTATATGCTGTACACAATACTTTAGTCCCAGCTTTGCCCGTTGCCTTTAACGCCCAGCAAATTCCTGCCCGGCATGATGGCAGTAGAACCGCGTGTGGAATTCCATAGACTTGTGCGTACAAAGCTTCTACTTGCCCGGTGTCCACACCACGCGATCCTTTAAGAATGGACGTAATAACACGGCTGACTCCGAATGATGGCTTTCTCCATGGTATCATTTGCTGCTGTTTTCCTACGATATTGTCCAGACAACTCAGTCGCGCATTTCAAGCATATTCAGAACTCGAGTGAACTAATATCTTCTGCCCCGATCTACACTTCGTCCCCGTGGGCTACATCGGGGAAATCAACGTAACCTCTTGTCACACAACATGTTACCCGGCTATCTGCAACCCAGAACGTCGCCGTTACTCGGTGTTTTTCACATTATCTCTGATCGGATGGACATACCCCGTCGTCCTGACTTTGCCGCTCTCATCAGGCAGAAAATCAACTGTGTGGTCTATTATGTCACGCGCAGCCTTTCTGACCGAACTTTCCAGCACGGAGCTTATCTGCACCTGAGCCACGTATCGACTCGGGTCTCTGGCAATATTAAATGTGCGAGCAAACACCCCTGATAAATCGCCTTCATCTGCTGTAATACGGCCATTGCGGACATAGAAACTCATGACAACGACTTCGTCGAGTGCCAACGCATTTTTCCGGAACCGCTGCACAAGACAATCTACCTGCCGCCCTGCTTTTGAGATGAATTGCGACCTTTCGGTATTCTGGTGCTGCCAGCCGTGCGCCGGATAGCATACACCAGGCCGGTGCCCAAGTATGCCGCTGGGCCGGCTTGAACAATACACCATATAAACATCCGCCCAGATACCTTCAGCGGAATTAACATATCTTCGACTGAAAAAATCATCTGCAAAATTTTGTTCCATATACTCTCTGGTAGTGGCCGGAATGGTCAACTCGCTACCGACCCAGTTGCCAATTTGAATGGGGAATGCACTCAATGGAACCGGTAGTTTGATTGGGGCATTAGTCAGTTTGAACCGATTGGCCAAAACGCGGTAGCCCGCACCTGAAACTATAATTGTGATTACGGCCAATGCCCAGAGTACCCACGTCGATGGTTTCCATGACTTTTCATAGTCACTGCCATAGAGAACACTTAGGCTCCTTGGCATACCGACTTCCGGTCCCATAATATTCCCTTTTCGACTACCACCTAACGCATAACCCGAAAGTATAAATCACCAGACAAAAAATTAAGGCGACCGTCGCCTCCCAAGCTGGTGTTCCGTCCTATAAATCAACTTCCCTCGGGTTACAGTTCTCGCACTGAATTACATTTAACCCAACTCCATGGGGTCAAAAATGTTGATCTCTTCGTCCCTGAACACAACCGCTGCAAATTAAGCGGTCATTTAAATATAGTAACAGTTATTTACCATTTGTCAAGTCTATTCCCTTCCATAGTACAACAAATAGTTAATCCAAGGTTGTTATAAAAACACCACAGAACACCTATAAACTCATTGTTCATGCTCCAAAATAACGTCCCATAAAACCTCAAAAAACGGTGTTTGGGGTTGGGCAATAGGGGAACAGCCGCACCTATGGGCCGCAGATAGGCAATTTCCGATGCACTTACCCCCCTGATATTGAACAATCGTATCAAGTGCGTCTCACACAATTTTTAGTTTCATTCGACCTGTTTTGCTTCCTGGCTGTTTATTCTTATTATTTATATGGTTACGTGAGCAAAAAGTAAACTACTATGGGTTAACACCCATAGCATTTAGGTTTCAGGCTTCCGCCTGTCCGCCTTCGGCGGATAACTTCATCTACGGGTTACCACCCGTAGTATTGCGGCGGAAGAATAAAGTTGCAGTTGCGTGAGGCCAGATTTATGATTACACACTGTTTTAAGAACTGGCTCTCACAAACTGTTTTTTGGTATTGGGGAGGGCTGGTAATGAGAACTATAACAGCTTTGTCTGCTTTGTTACCGGTGAGCAGGCCCTATCGCCCGCTTATACATATGTTGGTCTGCCTTCTCATCACTATCGCTATCTACTGTTGTGCTTTCGCCGTCTCCACGGCAACCGCAGCAACTTATTATGTTGATGACGCCAACGGTATTGATACCAATACTGGCGACAGTTTCCATCCCTGGAAAACAATAAACAAGGCGGTTGAGGGCAACAGTCTTTCCCCTAATGTTGTTGCCGGAGATACGGTTTATATCCGCAGTGGCACTTATGCCGCTACGACTTTTAATTATATTCCGTCACCTGAACCGACATCCTGGACTGATGTGATTACTTACAAAGCCGCAACAGGGCATCATCCTAAAATCAGCAGCGGTACGGGTGCGGCTTTAACTATCTCTTCGCCCAATAATACTTGTTATAGGCGATACCTTGTATTTGACGGTATAGATATGGAGGTTACAGGCACGGGAATTGCTAACGTTGTTTATATTAAATATGCTGGTTGTGTCAAGATTCAAAATGCAACCATAAAGGGTTATTGGGACCCCAGCATTGGTGGCCCTAACAATGGCGATTTGGTGCCTCTGAATAATATTACTCGTATTGGTATTCTGGTCGATACCGGATGGAATATTACATCTAAAAATGAAGATTTCAAGTTTATCAATTTGGATGTTAGTCAGGCTTTCGATGGAATAGTAACATTAGATAATTTAGGCACAGGATTCGAGATTAGGGATTGTAATGTTCATCTGATTGCAGAAGCTCCGATTGAAATAACTTATGCTGGCGAGAATCACGGTGAGATACTTATTCAGGATAATCATTTTTATAATACGCAGGCAAAATGGCAGGGTACGGATTATAGTCACGGGGCTATTGACTTTCATAATAATCACACTACCGTTCGTGGCAATATTATACACGCAATGGGACGGAGTTATGGAATAGGTTTTTATCCGGATGCTTCGATTCTTACTGGCGGTGGCTACAAAGACCTTCTTATTGAAAATAATATGGTTTATGATACCGTTTCCTCCACCGCTTTGGGAATTTGCACACTTGGCGATGGAGATATTACAGTAAGAAATAATACTTTTATAGGCGGGCATTGCACGATATGTAGCAATACTTATTGGGACTATTACGGTGGAGGGCTTTTTTCGACAATTCCGATATCTGGTACGAGTGGTGCAGGATTGAAACTCTATAATAATATCTTTTGGGGATGTCCTGACATTGCAGTAGGTCTTACCGGTTTTACTGCCCATGGCAATATAATTTATGCAGTTTGGGACCATAACCCAACGCCTTATACCTGGGATGCAACCAATGAAATTGTTCATAAGGGTATGGCCGTTCCGCCTGTTCAGACAGATTTTATTACTAACTTTTTTACAGGTATAAATTCTGATGATTATGTAACACGAGGTACTGATTTTGTCCGGTATCCGAGTAATGGCGGCCCTCACGGGATTGACTACACGAGCAATTTTGCTCTTTGTGCAGGTTCGCAGGCGGTTAATTATGGCATTGCAGCACAGCAGCCTTCGATAGATATATTGGGCAATGCCAGAGATGCGAACCATCACAGTGCCGGATGCTATGAATATATTTCAGCGCAAACCTACACTTTGAATACAACGGCTGTCAACGGCACGGTTGCAAAGTCGCCGGATAAGGCCAATTATAACTCAGGCGACACGGTAACTCTTACAGCGACGCCGAATACAGGTTACAATTTTGCCAACTGGTCAGGCGATGTCTCCGGCACAAACAGTTCTGTGACAATCACTATGAATTCAAACAAGTCGGTAACTGCCAACTTCGCTGTGCAGACCTATATGCTGAGCATAACAGCGACTAATGGTTCGGTAACTAAAACTCCCGACAAGACCAGTTATAATTATGGCGACACGGTAACTCTTACAGCGACGCCGAATACAGGTTACAATTTTGCCAACTGGTCAGGCGATGCCTCCGGAAGCAGCAATCCTGTTACCATTACAATGAACACAAACAAGTCTGTTACAGCAAATTTTAATGCGATTGTTGATAATACTGCACCGAGCGTGACCGGCTTGTCTCCTGCCGCCGACTCAATCCAGATGCCGTTAGACAGACTGGTAATCCTGCACGTTGCGGATAACGGCGATGGGGTCGATGCCAATTCGGTAACAATCAAAGTCAACGACAACATAGTGTATACGGGCGACACAGCCGACTACAACAGCTCATACGGCCGTTGCCACAGAACAGGTGCCAAGGCCGATTATACATTTATCTACCAGCCACACGCCGCCTTTGATTATGACCAGAAAGTAAGTGTTGTGGTAAATGCCCAGGACCTCGCAGGCAACGCAATGAGCCCGTATTCTTATTCCTTCGTAACCGAGACGCGTTCGTTCGGCGAAAATAAAATGGTTAACTCCAGCTCAAAAAATATCGGTAATGGACATCCTGCCACTGTGCGAGATAGCGCGGGAAATATTTGGGTAGCGTGGCACGCGGGGGCGGTGAGCAGCAGCGGCATGAAAAGGGGGATTTACGTTGGCAAACTTCCCGCAGGTGCAGACAATTTTGGCACTAGCGTTCGAGAGGCAAATAACACAAGCGACAGGTGTAATGCTGCCCTCGCAATAGATGCTTATGACAAATTGTACCTGGTGTGGCAGGACAATCGACTAAAAAAATGGGATATCTACATGTCAACTTCGGTTGATGGAATAAACTGGTCCACCGAAACAAAAGTAACGGACTCCGATAGCAACGCGGTTAATCCCGTTATAGCCGTCGACCATTCCCTGCCTCCGAAAGCATATATCACCTGGCAGGACGACCGGGCGGGCAATCAGGAAATCTATATAGCAAGTTCAAGCGATGGTTTTGCGACCAAGACAATTTCAAGAATAACCTCCGACAGTTCCGACCATATTAAGCCGGCCATTGCGGTGGATTCCGCCAATACCGTCTATGTCGTGTGGGCGGACTCGATAAATGGCTCAAGCGACATTTACGGAGCGGCATCTAATAACGGGCACTGGGCTAACGTGCCGATTGTAACCAAGCCGGGGAACCAGACAAATCCTGCAATCGCCACAGAAGCAACCGGTACTATTCTGCACTTGTTGTGGGTCGATGACACGGCCGGCAACAAGGACATATACTATGCAGCGTCGAACGGTTTGCCGGAGACTCCTTTAGCTGGAAGAAATATTGTCGATGACAACTCTGGCGCCGACCAGCTAACGCCAGTGATTATCACCACTGGTAGTACCGGTGCCGGCTTAAGGGTTTTCGCCTGCTGGCAGGATATGCGAAATATCGTTAAAAGTGGTAATACAGCTTTGTATTTTGTAGAGGTCAACCAGGGCAAAGAAACTAATATCTCCGTGGGCAATAATGCTACAAGCTCAAATCAATCCGCCCCTGTGATAGGAGTAGATAGATACGGGTATCCATATCTTGTGTGGGTGAATGACAGAAACCAGAATACTGATATCTACTATGCCGGGAGTACTTTCGTGCATTCTAATGCGCTGGTCTCTCAAAATGTTTCTCCTGCCTCAGACGCAATCGTAGGTACCGAGCCGGCAAACATAACCGGCGTGGACGACGTTTCCGTAGTAGTGCCGGCGGGAGCGTATCCTTGTGAGTTGAACATCACGATCTCAAAGGTAGAGAACCCGCCAAAACTTCCGGTGTCGCTTTTCACTTTCCCTTATGAGTTTGGCCCGAGCGGAACGGATTTTAACCAGCCCGTCACAATTATCATACCATACAGCGTCTCCGCCTCTAACAACCCGGCTTTTGCATACTGGTATAACACGCTGGCTGACGCGCTCAGTCAACAGGGCATAACCAATGTTGAGACCATTGCGATATCTCCCACCCTGTATGCCATTCGCTTCAAGGCAACCCACTTCACACAGTTCATTGTCGGAGGCAGCGTTAGTAGCAGCATCAAAGTTACCAAATGCACTATCACCGCAGGCAGCAAGGACAATAGTGACAAAATTTCCATTTCAGGCAAGATAGACGCAACCGCCGACAACTTCAACGATGCCACTGCTATCGAGGTCACCGTCGACTCAAATGATATGGTTAATCCCTGTGTTCTAACCTTCCCTATTAACAGCAAGACCCTTAAGAAGGACAAATACAATTATTCAGGCACAGAGAACGGAGTAAAGAAGTCTTTCAAATATAACGTTAAGACCCACAGTTTTGTCTCTGCGGCGAATAACGTCAACCTGTCGGGCCTTGATTGCCCGCTGACTTTCGATATAAATGTTGGTGATTACATCGGAACAGCCGAAGTCAACGAAACGATAGTCAACGGCCACAATAAGCCGATACCAATAATCCTGCTGATGGGAGTCAAATACTCCTTAAAAGTCGACAAGTGTCAGGTTAAGCCAGGCAATAAGAAACCTAACACCGACCAGTTGTTGGTCAAAGGCAGCTTTACGGTTGAAGATACAGATGTGAACATGGCAAATAGGGTCCGCGAGGGTCTTGTCGTCATTTTGGGCACACAGACCTTTACCATACCTACGAACGAGCTCAAAGCTGGGAAGGGCAAATTCACCTGCTCAAAAGCTGAAGTGACAGGAGGGGGCATTGCAATGGCCAGTTTCGATTTCAATAAATGTTCTTTCATGCTGACAATAAGGAATACGAATATTACGGCAAGTTCTGGCACCGTTGATTTCGGCGTGGCGTTCACTGGCTACAGCCAGATTAGGCAGATTACGCTTATGTAAGCTGGGGCTTGCACCCAACCAGGGACTGGCTAATTTGAAATTTATCGCACAGCTCCCATAGGGGAACTGTCCCCTTTAACCCTTCCAATACGATAGTCAGCTTGTCCTTTGAAGACCACTTTCTTCTCTGCATAATCTGTATCTCCGTTAAGAAATACTACTATACTTTGTACCATTCCCTAACGTGGAGCAGTGTACTACTTTTTCCTCAATCTCGAAATCATCGCCGTGCCTAAGCCGAACAGCAAGAGCGTGGCGGGTTCGGGGGTGGTGCAGATGGTATCGACGTGAATCCAATCCAGAACAGCAGGTGCATTAACTGAATCCGCGTGAATATTAATTAAAATGTCTTCATAGTACGGATTTGGCTTGACTAAAAAGCCGAAATTAGCTCCTGTTCCAGGTCCGGGTCCCTGGAGGTTAGTGACGGCAACATTGACTCCGGGAGCGGTTCCTGCCAATGAAGTATTAAATACGCTGCCATTTGTTAACCCTAAGTTAACCCAGACATACTTATAGTCATTGTAGTTTAAATAGTCATTGATTTTCAAGTCTAAAACAATAGTGTTGCCTGTGATATCGCTTATTCCATCCCAGGTACCAAGAGCTATCTGTGCGTAAACCTGCTTGCCAGCGTCATTGGGATTGAATTCGCTTTCAGGGTAGAACTCGATATGATTACCTGGATTCACGGAAGCTGGCGTGAAATCCCAGACTTGATATGTAGTGCCGGGGTCACCCTGCTTCCAGTATCCGAGACTTTGGTCACCGATGTTGATAATTGGGGTCGCCAGCACGGGTGTTGCCATTAGCGCCAGCAAAGCTGTTATTAACATTAACTTTTTCATAACTATATTCCTTATCTATTTTTCCGATTTGTTTTCCCCGGCAAAAATGCCGGATTGCTTATTAATTTGTACTTTTTTACTATTCATCACCAGGTCTCCTTGTTGACTCTTCACCTTTCTTTATTTTTACAGGCAGCCCGTGTACATAAAGCCTCGACCTGCGCACCGTCCGCCAACTGCGCGCGGAATCGGCGCACAATTCTTCTCGATTCTCTTCTCGTGGAAATTCCCCTGCCCTACCCCAATAGCAAGACCCCTTGCCCGGCTATTGGCTCGAATGGCTGTAAGTTGCTAAAAATAAAGCACTTACAATGCCTTCACTATGTGATTTCCCTCTTCCCCCGCTTCTCAAACGGTACTACTGTGACACATAATGAGAAATCACTCACTGTCAAAGAGCATATACAACTACCCTTA
>Ga0187882_1001786_pt1 | contig 20959 bp, 18 predicted proteins | sample June2016WEW_19_1_3_FD_132991 | JGI IMG/M metagenome (GOLD analysis project Ga0187882, IMG submission 132991) | Peatland microbial communities from SPRUCE experiment site at the Marcell Experimental Forest, Minnesota, USA - June2016WEW_19_150 | ecosystem: Environmental > Terrestrial > Soil >... | reverse complement strand
GCCTGCGCAAGATTCGGATGGCGCGCCTTGCTTACATTACGGGCATTAACTGCAATACCTATGGACATAAGTCCGATCATAACAACACTGATGATTAAAATCTTTGCGAACGATGATTTCACCTTTTCCTCCTTTTTTGAATTTTAACTCACCATATCCCTATACGAAGCCCTGGAACCTGAAACGAAATTCAGGCCGACAATATTGAAATCTTTTTTATCTGGAATATAAGGTAGAGTCAAATAGTTTATTTAGATTCTTTACTGCTCCAAAATCTTTCTAAAAGGCAGTTTCTTACGCACTTTTCCACGGGGGTACGAACTTGCTGAGCCTCGATATTTATGTGGCGCTGACGAAACCATGCCGGGGCGATTGGGATATTTATACTGAGGAGTAATTCTCCAGCTCTTAGTATCAGTTCCGCATTCATCATCGAGGTGAGATATTTTCCAACCATATCCCTATCATCGAGCTGTATAAACTCGAAGGCCTTTTCCATCTGCGCATGAATCTCTTTGAAAAAGGAGACAACCTCGGGTAAACCGGCTTCGATTTTCATTGGACGCTTCTCCTTTTCGGTAGATTTAGGCAAAACTACGTTTGAAGGAAAAACGCCTATTTCTACCTTTTTGAAGTTTGCACAAAAGATGTAAAACTACTTCAGACAGCAGTAATGTTTTATGTATAACTTTGCCCTGTCTGAGCCCTGTCTGACTTTTCTCGCACAGCCACTTTGATCTTGACACGCGTTCCCGCCTGGACGGATCTGCCGAGACCGGAGCCCCGGAATGCGGACAGGAAAAATGAAAAGGACTAGCTGCCAATTCATTCCCGCGAGCAGTCCCTTGAGATCATATTATTGAGTGAGAGGAGATTAAATTCTGCTATTTGACTTTTTCGCTGCGAGTCTTGCCTGCTTTGAACTTGACAACTTTTGACGCCGGAATTTTGATCTTTTCGCCGGTCCGAGGATTGCAGCCTTCACGTTGAGACCTTGTCCCGACGATGAAAGTCCCTAAACCTACCAGCGTAATCTTGTCACCGCCTGACAAAGCGGCGGAAACAGCCGAAACAAATCCGTCCAGCGCTTTTTCAGCCTGTGACTGTCGCTGGTGATTTGAGAGGTCCAGTGGGGTTGCCTCAGGGTCACATTCGTGCCATGCATATTATGAGCGCCCGGGATTTGCAGTCACGTGGCCCGATATCGTGGACAGGGGGACACCGGGTATCGAGAAAATGGTGCCTTGGCTCGTCGGCGCCTCCATACTGGGTCATCCGAAAAAAAGAATGGGGGCCTTGAAAAAGGAAAAATGGTGGAGATAGAACGTCATGAAACTTCCGTCTCTTCTGCCGGGATTGCTCTCCATCGCTGTCCTCGTCCTCACATGCTCGGACGACGAGAACTACCGCGGAAGCGTAGAGGAAAACCCCGAATAGAACTCTGCGAACTCAACAATTCAAAAGAGTTTTACAGTCAGACCTTTTAGGGTGGCCGGTCTTTCAGTCCGGCCGGGAATTCAGTTTGTAGCCGACGCCGTATATAGTGCTGATTATCTCTTTACCGGGCAAATGCACGCCTACCTTTTTGCGAAGGTTTTTAACGTGGGAGTCTATTGTCCGGTCATAACCTTCGAAATCATATCCCTGAACGACATTAATCAGCTCGTTTCGCGAAAAAATCCGATCCGGGCGGCTCAACAGCATCTTCAAAAGATTATACTCACAGGGCGTAAGCTTGAGTTCGGCCCCCCCGGCAAGCACCTGGCGAGTTTCCTCGGTCATGACCAGCCCGGCGGCCTCCAGCGTCTTATCGGCATTGGGCGAATAGATTCGTCTTAGGACCGCATTCACTCGCGCTACAACCTCCCTGGGACTGAAAGGTTTGCAAATATAATCGTCGGCGCCCAATTCCAGACCAAGCAATCGATCGATTTCTTCGACCCTCGCAGTGATCATTATTACAGGAACATTCGAAAATTGTCTGATACCTCGGCAGACCTCCCACCCATTCATTCCAGGGATCATGACATCGAGCAGAATCAGGCTGGGATGGTTTTGTTTCACATGGGAAAAGACCAAATCTCCGCGATCGAGGCACGAAACCCTGTAGCCGGCGCTCACCAGGTAATCCTTCAGTATCTCCATTATCTTGATTTCATCTTCGACCACTAGAATATCCCGGCTCATTGATATCTCCTCGTATGACAGACTTATTAACAACAGTAAGCAGTCAGTTCGTCAAGCTTTGGCGGCGCGCTACCTGGCAGTGTACCTCGCGTAGCGCGGAAGGCATCCCGCCCGGCTCGTCCGTCATGCGCGTTGGACGGTCAGCGGGATGCCTTGCAAAAGGCCTCATGGCGTCAACCCCGAATAACGCGGAAAGATCATGCTGATTCTCAATCCTCCTTCGGGGGAATTGGAAGCTTCTATTTTTCCCCCGAAGCTCCCCACAATGCTCTTGCATATTGCCAGGCCAAGACCGCTGCCTCCATGTTCCCGGCTTCTGGCCCTGTCCACCCGGTAAAGTCTGTCGAATATAAGCGGCAGCGATTCTTCGGGAACCCCGGGGCCGGAATCCTCAAAACGAACCAGAATTTTACCGGACCCGACATCGAGGGAGATTTTCAGAACGCCCGGTGCGGTCGCATATCGCAACGTATTCTCAAACAAATTCGAGAATAGTTGTGTCAGCCGTCCCCCGTCTGCCAGGATCAGAACATTATTTTCCGGCGTTGCATCCGCATCGATTCTAATGCCGCGCAGTTCAAGCCGTGTCTTGAAACTCTCCAATGTCTCCGTCAGTACCTCCGGCAAATCCACGGCCTCCTGTTCGACTCGGGAACTCCAGGACTCGATTAAGGACAGATCATGAAGATCACCGACGATTCGACTCAGATGCAGCACCTCGAAATGAAGCGAATCCACTCCCTGCCTGGTGAGCGTCCTTACGCCGTCCTGCATGGCCTCAATCTCTCCGCGAAGGATGGCAAGGGGGGTCCTTAGTTCATGAGAGATATCCACCAGCCATTGTTGCTGAGTCTGCTGATGTCTTTCCAAGGCTTCGGCCATTGCATTGAACTCGGCAGCCAGTTTTCCGAGTTCATCACTCGAATTGACAGTGATTCGGGTGTCAAATCGGCGCGAACTCAAAGCCCTTGCCCCTTTTTCGAGTTCTTTGACGGGAGAGAGCAGATGACGCGAAAGGGCAAATGTCACGATCACCGCAAATAGGAGAGCAAAAGCGCCTGTGGCATAAAAGGCCTGAGACTGCTGTCTCATGAATTCGACATCCAGCCGATGAGTCGGGCGCACGTGCTTTCTCACGCCAAGCCATCCGATCACCTTTGAATCCGCTTCGATGGGAACCAGCCGATAGCCGCCCTGAGAAGAAAAATCCCCGGAGGTCAGCGGGCGTTTTTCCGCGTCGAAGATTGCAATGGGCGAAACAGCCCGATGTTCATCAGGCCAGCCAGGGGGATGGGATGGACATGGGGCGCCAAGTCCACCAGCGGGCGGGCACGGAGGATGTGGACCGGGAAAAGGCGGTTCCGGGCCCAGGGGAGGAAGTGGTTCGATTTTCCCCTCAACAGATCGAGGAGGAAGCAGAAAGCCCGGCGGACCCGGCATTCCGGTCCCTGGAGCCTCGGGCGGTCCAATACGTAGCATCTCGAACCAAAGCCAGGGATCCTGCCGCACCGAATCCCAATTGCCGTTTGCCCTGTATTCCCGAATCAGTTCGTCAACAATTCTTGTGATTCTTTCATCGTCAACCTTACTTACGTAATTTTCAAAATTGCGCTCGGAATAGAACCTTACGACCAGGGGTACGCAAACTACTATAATCAAGCTATTCAGCAGAAAAGCGAGGAACACTTTATGCCTGAATTTTAAGTTCATGCTAAACCGCCGGCAGCCGACTCATCAGAGGTTAATTTGACCACTACAGGCAAAACGCCTCAATTTTTTATTACTGGCCTATTCGGATCAACATGTCAATCCCACTGCTCGATCTCCATATTCATTCCACAAGACCTCCATATTTTCCCCACAATCCATATCTAAATATAAACTGCCTGACTGCATCCGGAGGCACTCACCAAAGGCTCCCCAGGCCCACATAAAACCTCCGGGTGATGTTTATCGGGCGGGGTCGTGTCAGGGGCGATATCCAATCGGCCCCTGCGCACGGCCTGCCGATTGCGCAATCGATCAAAAAAGTAAAGAGAAGGAGATCCGACGGACAATTAAGACCGCATGAATCGGGAATCTCCACTGACCGGAAATACCATTACATAGTCGCGGGCGGCAAAATTCCACAATACGAGATTACGCAATTAGCCCCCCGCTCGGCCGACCTCGGCCATCTTGCCAGGATACTGAACTGCGAGGCCATTCAAATGAATCATCTTCTGATCGTCGACGATGATGCGGCATTTTGTGAAATCATCACAGATTATCTCAAGCCCGAAGAATTCAAGATAACTTTGATCCATAGTGGTACGGATGCTTTACAGCACGTCTTGGCGTGTGAGGTCGAATACGATTTAATCCTTCTCGATACAACGCTTTCAGGAATGAATGGTTTTGAAGTCCTGCAACGCATCCGTTCCAGAATAAACACGCCCGTAATCCTGTTGAGCGACACGAATCGAAAAATAGATCGCATTGTCGGCCTTGAGATCGGGGCAGACGATTTACTGGCAAAACCCTGCGATCCTCGAGAACTGCTTGCAACAGTCCGTGCAATTTTCCGCCGGACGCAAACCACACACAAGGATCAGGTCAAGCCGGTGCATGAAAAAATTGCTATTGGAGACATAGCACTTGATACTGTAAACCGTGGTGTGTTTCGCAACGGAGAAGAAATACGGCTGACTCCCGTTGAATTCCTCTTTCTGGAAACATTGCTCAGAGAAGCGGGCAATCTCGTAACGCGTGGACAATTGGCCAGGCGCGTCCTCGGCAGGGACCTCTGCGCCTGTGGCCGCAGCATGGACATACATTTGAGCCGCCTTAGAAAAAAACTTGGCCATAAATGCAACGGAGTTGAAAGAATCAGAACCGTTCGGGGGGTCGGCTTCATCTACAAAATTCCAATACCTTTCGAGTCTGTATCGAAAAACTCTGCTCAAAGACAAACCTGAATGCAGGGTCCGTACGGCTCTGGCCAGGCCTGGAAGACTCCGCCTTCGACACATCGGCCTCGCGCCCGCCCCAAACCATGGCGCCCACCGGCCATCTCCTTCGCACTACTTGTTATACCCTGGTATTTACCTAGTTAATTTTTAGTATTTATATTCCCACCCCATCTCCCGAAATTATATTCGAGAGGATTGGAGGATCGCCGCAGGGGCTCCATCTTTTTGCCATCTCTTGTGTGGTGAAAGATTCCAGGAAAAATCTCGATAATTTTGCTTCCAGGCGCGTCCACTAAGACGTGCCGCGGGAGCGCCGGCGCCCAAGGCGGGTGTCGAGCTTCAGCCCGGCGCCAGCGCCGTTAACCGGGCCGGCTATGCCAGGAAGATCGACCCGTAAATTATTCGTGCGGGAACAATCATATTGCGTAATCAGTTCCAAATGCAGACTGAAAACCTGAAGAGTGCCCGAAAGATTGTGAGCGCCGAATTATCTGTGAACGTTTCGAACCCATTTCGGGTTTCTCTATTGAGGAGGTTGTTTTCTTGAATTTCAATCTACGAGGGGCGAATGGAATCACTTCAACTTCTGTCTGAGGTTGTTATCCGGACCCTGCGAGAGATATCGACAAAGAAGCTGGCCTTGACGCCTGTTTCCCTTTGCGAAGCACTGTCGACGCAAAAAGAGATCCTCCCTTTTTTATCCGGCGCCGGATCGAATGGCTCTCCCTATGCAACAGAGCCTGATTTCCCCTTGTCTCGGAAGCTATCGCCTGATGTTGCCTTGACAAAAACCGAACCATCTCCGGATGCAAATATTTCTTCCTTGCCACGGCTGCGAAATGTTTTTGTAGACATTCTTGACTGCCTTGGACCAATTACAAAGGAAGAATACGTCAAGGGGGCCTCTGAGCTCCGAGAGTGTATCAATGAGTCCCGGTCGATGGATGCCCTGGCTGGACACGGAGAAAATCTTGTGGACGTAGTCAGGCGCCTGGCCACCCATGCCATTGAGCAAATCGATTATGCAAACGACTTTCTGGCTGAACTCGGAAAAGATCTCTCAAACATGGAAAAACAGCTTTACTCCTATCAGGATTTTAATCGGGAAACCCATCTGTTGAACGATGAGTTCCGCGACAAACTGGTTTCTCATTCCACCGAGTTGAAACAGGCTTTCAGTGTCAACACAAACTTCGAACACACCCGCAACGACGTCACCTCTAAATTAATGACCCTGGGTTTGGCCATAGAAAGCAAGCGGCATGAGGATGAGATCAGGTTCCAGAAAGCTGATAAAGAGATCGCTGAGCTTCAGACGAACGTCCGAAATTATAACGACGAGATAGTCCAGGTAACCGAGCGGGCAAAGACGTTGGAAAAAGAGGTGTTTCTTGACGCTTTAACGGCGATCCAAAATCGCCGGGCATATGAGATGAAGATCCGGGAGTGTTTGAGGCGATATCACAGTGATGGACAGCCCTTTAGCCTCATCCTCGTGGACGTGGATCGTTTCAAAAACATCAATGACAAATACGGGCACAGCGCCGGCGACAAATGCTTAAAACAGCTGGCGAAACTTATAAGGAACACCTTGCGCAAAACGGACTTCTTCGCTCGCTACGGAGGAGAAGAATTGGTGGCTGTTCTTCAGGGATGTTCCGCGGAAGATGCCGAAAAGGTGGCGGAGAAGGTTCGCGTACGGATCGAGAAAGCCTGTTTTTATTATCATGATGAAGAAGTTCCTGTCACAATCAGCCTGGGAGTGACCGAAGTGAGGCCGACCGATGAAAAATCGGAGGCGGTGTTTGTCAGGGTTGACAATGCGATGTACCAGGCAAAAAGCCTGGGCCGAAACAGGGTTTGCGTGATTTAGCGCTTCTTTCGGACAGAAACGGCAACCGGGACCTAAAATGGATGTTAGGATAGTTAATCCTTTTCTAGCTGGAACAATAAGAGTCCTGACAACAATGGCTATGATTGAACCCATTCCTGGCAAACCGTTCCTCAATGAGGATGAATTTGCCATCGGCACTGTTTCGGCGGTAATCACAATAAGCGGTGACGCTTCCGGCAGCATGGCGCTCTCCTTTACCGGACCTTGTATTCGTGCAATTGTGAGGGGGCTTCTCGGAATCGATAATAATGAAGTAAATGAATACGTCGAAGATGCCGTCGGCGAATTGACGAATATGATTTGTGGAGATGCTCGTGCGCACTTAAGAGAAGAAGGTTTTTCTCTTCGTGCTGGTATCCCATCCATCATAAGGGGAGACAAACACCGGATTGAGCATTTAGATAATGGACCTCGACTTGCAATTCCCTTCGAAACACACTATGGCCAATTCATGGTCGAAGTAGTCATGAGCGAATCAGTTCAGATTGCTTCATAACACGATGAAAAGTCGAAGCAATCATAGGAGCTACGAGTTGAATCCGCATCTTTGAACCTTGGAGCATTGTCCGCTTGTTTCTGATGACCACCGGCAAACCATCAAAAACGTTTACGTTTCATGCATTTTGTGAGTTCCCTGTCAAGTGTATCCGAAAACCGTTGTTTGTCTCTCTGACCGAACCCTTTGGGACCGGGCGTAATACCACCGGCCTCCCGGATGTCCTGCATGAAGTTGCGAATGGCGAGCCGCTCTCCGATATTGTTCTCAGTGAAGAGTTCCCCGCGAAGCCCCATGACGATAACACCCATTGCAACCAGTGCGGAAGCCAGTGGGATATCCTGGGTGACCACAAGGTCGCCCGCCCGGGCGTGTTGAGTTATGTGCTGGTCGACGGCTTCAGGCTCCATGCCGATCCGGCAACTGGAAACATAAATCGACTCAGGAACGCTGATGTATTTGTTGGCGACAAACACTGTGCAGATTTTAAGCCGTCCCGCCGTGCGGATGATCAGTTCTTTGACGGCGCCGGGACAGGCGTCCGCGTCCACCCATAACGTCATGGCATTTCCTTCCGAAACCCGGTTTTGGGTAAGCCTCACGTAAACCTTACCCCCCCGTGCCCGCATAAGAAAACAATAATATGCAACTATTCGCCTCTCCCCTCGCGGAAAAAAACGGGGGTACGGCCCCCTGCTCCGGCTTCGAAAAATGACAAATCCGCGGCAACAAATCCGTCCCCCCGGATTGAGAGAAGTTCCACCCTCAGCCCGAAGGCCCCGGCGTAAGCTCGAACCTGAATCGAGCGGTGCCTGTAAATCTTCACCGCCGTGGGGACGCCAAACGCGGGCATCGTTCAGTACGAAGCCGGCAGTTGTCATACGTTAATCGCTCCCGGCCTTAATCTCCTTTTCAAAGGAGTTCCCCTGTGCAATTTCTCTCAGTTTGCGGCAGTCACGGCAAGTACACGATGCATGAGTCTCTTCCGATTGCGACCACCTTTCGAGAAGAGCTTCCAGGTATTGCATCGCCGCCTTATACCCCGCCGAATAGGCCTTTATTTCCGCATCGCTTACACGTCTGACCATACATTCACCTCTCAAGGAATTTATGTCGAGTTAAATACCGATTCCACCTTCCTGATAATCCTGAGAGGTTAAATTTTGGTTACAGCTTCAAACCAGCGGGATGAACCTGGGGCGTTCCATGCCGGTCGAGCCCCACGGGCATTGAGGGCACACGCCGGCGCCGGTTTCCAGTTTAAAGATGCCCCGCGGCGATCTCCAGGCCCCACCAGGCGCACCCGCTAACGCTGCCTGGTATAGGAGACCTCGATTGTGAGCAATCGCAGAACCGCCGGAGCTTTAAACCCAGCAATTTCTTGGCGTACCCTTCGAATTGGGGCATAATGAATTTTATATATTGCCTTGTTTCGCGTGGCTTTCCGAAGCAAACCCGGCGGGAGATTAGCTGTCTGAGGAAACAAGAACCATAACCAAAGGTTGAAAATCGGCATGGACCACGGCAACGCCTTATTAAAGGTTATCGAGTTTCTCCCCGAGGCTGCCCTCGTGGTTGACCCGGAAGGCAAGGTGATCGTCTGGAATAGGGCTATGGAGAAAATGACCGGGGTCCCCAAAGAAAAGATCCTGGGCAAAGGCGAATATGCTTACGCCATCCCGTTCTATGGAAAGCCGTTGCCCATGCTGATCGATCTGGTCCGGACCAGTGGCTCGGAGCTGTCTAAATGTTACGACTCCACGGAGTGGAAGGGAAATATCTTATTTGCGGAATGCTGGATCGAAAATCTTTTCGGATGCGGGAACGCATACCTCCGGGGGGCGGCATCCGCTCTTTTCGATTATGAAGGAAACATAATTGGCACCGTCGAGACCATACGAGACGTCACCGACCGGAAAAAACTCGAACTCCTGCTGGTGCAGAGGGAACAGGACCTCGAAGCCAATGCCGGCCAGTTGCGGGACACTAACATCGCATTAAAGGTACTCCTTAAAGCAAGGGAAGACGATCAAAAAAATTTTGAGAAACTCATCCAGGCTAATCTAAAAGGAATGGTCCTTCCCTACCTGGATAAGCTGAGTAAAACCAGACTGGACCAGAGGCAAAGAGCATATCTCGATATTCTTGAATCCGCTTTTCAAGAGATATTCTCACCCTTCCTGTCGACGTTGAAATCGAAGTTTCAAGATCTGACTCCTACAGAGGCCCACGTTGCCAATTTAATCAGGGAGGGAAAAACAAGTAAGAAAATCGCCGAGATTCTCGACGTTGCCGAAAAAACTATTGAGATACACCGCTATAATCTTCGCATGAAGCTCGGAATCACAAACAAGAAAATCAATCTTCGCACCCACCTCCTTTCATTGGAGTAATACCTCCTATAAATCCTAAGTAGTCCGTTGGTGTTTTTGCAGTGTCAAGCATTCTTCGTTCACAGTCGATTACTGTCTATACACACTGCTTTGCTTAACAGCCATGACGAAAACTTATGGCACGCACGAAAGGCGCATAGATGCACTTTGAAAAAAGTGACGCTCACCGCGGATCTCCGCACCTCGCGGAGCGTGGGGACCGGTTTTGTTTTCCCTGCACCTCTTTTTTTCATCTTTTGGCCGCGACCGCGGGACCTGCTTCGGACCTGATCGGCGGTCTGCGCACGCTGAGCAGTCAGGGCTGCCATTTATGGACTCATTCACTTACCCACCCGTCGATTCAACCATTCAAAGATCCTGTCCTGTTGCCCGGAATGTATCCGAGTTATCGGACTCAGTCCTGGAAACAGGACAGCTCAAACAATAATGAAACTTTCATGTTTTTACAACATCTCGAAATAGCAAGCAAAATAGCCATTACCATCCATGGCACGGTTGTTGCCCCAATGCTGCTCCGAAATTAACCGAAAAGGCTCACAGAGCGAAAAAATGAACTGGCTGAGATCGATAATCAGGTTTGCAACTGTAATGTGGAACAGAACCGGGATGCTGTGCGAATCGGGCGCACAATGGGCGGAGCGCATGCGCAAAGCCGGCGCCAAGCTCCTCGAGCTCAATAGCACCACGGAAGCGGAGTTTCTTGAGGTCGGTCAGAAGCTCCAGGATTTTTACGGCAGGACAAAGGAGATTGCCGGCTTATCCTCATCGGTCGCCAACCTCTTATTTGGCGCACAGATATCAGATATCATCGACCGTACACGCGCTCTCAACGGCCACATACGTCAGATGGAGGACAGCTCCAGCAAGGGGACGGCCATTCTGCAGGGGATCTGCGGAACCATCCGGTCCGTTGGGAGTCAGTTAAATGGGTTCTACAAGATCGTTATGCAACTCCGAATGCTTTGCCTGACAATCAAAGTCGAGAGCGCCCGACTGAGCGATAAGAACCTTAGCTTCGACATTCTGGCCAGTGATGTGGGCAAGCTGGCCCTTGAAATAGAGCAGAAGTGCGCCTGTCTCGAGGAATGGTCGAAAAAGCTTGGCATGCTGATTCAAAAGACGCTTCAGCAGGTGCTTGGGCTTGAAGCGGCACTGCGGCATAAGTCTAAGATCATCATAGAGAAGACGATGGGAAACCTCGAATCGCTCAAAGCTCAACACCAGCTTGCCACGGTCGGGGCAGAACAACTTGCAAAACGCTACGACTCGGTTTCCCGCAGCATCGGCGAAGTCATAACCTCACTGCAATTCCACGATATAACACGCCAGCAGATTGAACATGTCCAACAAGCATTGGACGATCTTGCGAGCAAGTTGGAGATCCAGGGAAGTCGAATGCAAAGGTTTCGCCGGGGGATTTGGGAAAACATTCTCACCTGGGTGGAGGTCTGCAGACTCCAAAAGGCCCAACTTGTTTGTGCCGGTGACGAACTGATCTGCGCAACAAAACGCATCATCGATAACCTTCGCGGCGTGGCGCATAATGTTTCGGAGATGACGACGGAAACCCAGACCCTCATGGGAAGCACCGGGGAAGCGGAGGGATCGATCCTTGAAGGGATCGAACATGGGTTTTCGTCACTGTCCGAGGCGCTTGCCGACCACGACAGGGCCAGCGGTGAGCTGTCGGACACGACACGTTCGGTCGGAAGCGCGCTCGAACAGATGTCGGCGTTTGCAGCCGATATAGAAGCAATAGGATTGAAGATTAAGCTCGTTTCACTCAATGCCATAGTAAAAGCCGCCCAAATTGGCGACGCCGGGGCCTCACTGGCCGTCCTTGCCGAAGGCATCCACGGACTCTCCATAGAGACCTGTCAACAAACCGACGTCCAGTCTAACAGCCTGCGGTCCATTGCAACCGCCAGTTCCGCCTTGGATGACCGCATGGCTCCCGCCGACGGCGGCTCGCCCTGCCGAGCCAATTCGATTGCCGAAGAGATGGAAGCGGTCCTTCGATCTCTACGGGAACTGAACACCAACATATTGTCCATGCAAAGCCGGATTGAAGACGAGGGGCGGAAGCTTTCGGACGAAATTGAGAAAACCGTCTCGCTCATTACAGTCCATGAAGAAGTGCAAAGGGTGAGCGGCGATATCATATCGGAGCTGGACAGCAGGGCCGATCGCCTGATTTCGCTGGTCCCTGGGTCCCACGTATCCAAACGAGCACAGAACCTGGCGGCCCTGGAAGCAGCGTACACGATGGAAACCGAACGGCAGATACATGAATCGCTCTCTCGGGCGTGTTCTTCTCCTCAAAAAATCGAAGGGGAAGCGGCAGTATACAACCCGGAAGAACACTCCCTGTCTACAGCTTCGCATGACGCAGTTTCACCTGAATCGGGCAATGGAGCGGCATCCCCGCCCTCGCACCTGCAGGAAAAAGTCGGGGCTGAAGAGGTGACTGAGTTTGATGAAAATGTGGAGCTTTTCTAACCACTGCTTCCGGCCGGAGGAATGAAATGGATTGTGGCGCGGGAAAAACGCGACGACAGACTTTGGCGCTCGAAGGCGACTGCACGCTGGATCGTGCCCTCGAACTGAGATCGGTACTGCTGGAGGCGCTCAAAGATGATGGTGAGCTGCTTTTGAACCTTGAAAATGCAACGGAGGTCGACCTCAGTTTTCTTCAACTTCTTTGTGCCGCACATCGAGCAGCATTGAGATGCGGAAAGCAGTTGGTTTTAGGCCCCGAGCCCTCAACGGCGTTCATGGAGGCAGCCGAAGGCGCCGGCTTTCTCCGGACCATGGGCTGTCAGAATGCGCTTAACAAAGAGTGTCTGTTCACGGAGGTCATGAAAAATGGCTAAGACAATCATGACTGCGGACGATTCAACCAGCGTGCGCCAGATGGTGAGCTTCACATTGCGCGAGGCCGGCTATCAGGTCGTTGAGGCCGTGGATGGAAAGGACGCCCTGTCCAAAATCAAGTCTTGCCCGGTTCATATGTTAATAACCGATTTAAACATGCCCAACCTGGATGGAATCGGACTGATCCGAAGCATCAGAGCCGGCTCCACCTGCAAGTTCATCCCGATCATTATGCTCACAACGGAGTCCCAGGTTGACAAAAAGATGGCGGGCAAAGCAGCCGGGGCGACCGGGTGGATAGTAAAGCCGTTCAAGCCGGACCAACTGCTCGCAGTAGTGAAGAAGGTGCTGGGATGATGCAGAACCATCGTATAACGTACAAAGAAGAGGCTACTGAACTCCTGGCCGAGTTGGAAGGTTCTCTGCTCGAACTGGAAGAAAACCCTAAGGACAGCGAAATTATCGGCCGGGTCTTCCGCTGTCTGCACACCATCAAGGGTTCCGGAGCAATGTTCGGATTCGACGACATCGCTTCGTTTACCCACGAGGTGGAAACAACCTTCGATCTCATCCGCGAAGGAAAGATCGCAGTCACAGGGGACCTGATAGGCCTTACGCTCTCCTCCTGCGATTACATCCGCACCCTGCTGGAATCAAGTGATGGCGGCGTAGCGCCGGACAAACAGCAGGGCGAGAGTCTCATCGCATCTCTTAAGAAGCTTACGGGTAATATTGCCGATTCTCTTCCTGTCGGGTCCTCGGATGGTATAGAGGAGCCGGAAAAGAAGGCTTCGGACAATCCGGAAGCCTTCGAAGTCTCCTATCGCATTCGCTTCCGTCCGGAGCGAAATCTTCTGACCACCGGCTTCAATCCGATTCTTTTGCTGAACGAACTGCGCGAACTCGGTCCGTGCAAGGTGGTGGCCCAGACTAATGAAATTCCACCGCTCGACGAGATCGACCCCGAAGAGTGCTACACTTATTGGGATGTGGTTCTTACCACTAATCACGGGACCAATGCGATAAAGGACCTCTTCATCTTCATTGAAGACGTATGCGCCCTCACTGTTGATGTCATCGACGACGGAGACGGCGAGGATGCGCAGGAGGCTCCCGAAGTGCGCCTCCCAAACCACAAAAGGCTCGGTGAGATACTTGTCGAAAAGGGCGATTTGACGCCCGATGACATCAACGGGGCGCTTAGCGCCCAGAAGCCCATAGGCCAACTGCTGATGGAGGCCGGAGTTGTGGATCCGGGGCTCATCGAATCGGCTTGCGCCGAACAGGAGCATATAAAGGAACTTCGCCGCAGCAGACAGGCAAACGATACCATTTCGACTGTCCGGGTGCCTGCCGACAGGCTCGACACCCTGGTAAACCTGGTCGGAGAGCTTGTCACCGTACAGGCGCGGCTCAGCCAGATGGCCGAATTTCAAAATCAGCCCGAGATCAGTTCAATCGCCGAAGAAGTCGAACGCCTCACGGAAGATCTGCGCGACAACGTTATGAATATACGTATGGTGCCGATCGGGACGACTTTCAACAAGTTCAAACGCGTGGTCCGAGATTTAGCCGAAGAACTTGGGAAAAATATTGTCCTGGAGACCGTGGGGGCTGAAACCGAACTGGACAAGACGGTCATAGAGCGCTTGAACGATCCGCTGATTCACCTGATTCGCAACAGCATAGATCATGGAATCGAGGCGCCTGACATCCGGGAAGCCGCGGGCAAACCAAGGCAGGGGATTGTGAGCATTTCGGCCGCCCATTCCGGCGCCTTTGTCCTGATCCGGATTGCCGACGACGGGGCTGGTCTGAATAAAGAGGCGGTCCGCGCAAAGGCTGTCGCCAAGGGCTTGATCTCTCCGGATGTTGAATTCAGTGAGAAAGATGCTTTTGCGCTTATTTTCACCCCTGGCTTTTCGACTGCCGAAAAGCTCACCAGCATCTCCGGCCGCGGCGTCGGAATGGACGTCGTGAAGCGAAATATCGAAGCTCTTCGAGGTTCTATCGAGATTGAGAGCTGGGAGGGAGCCGGGACTGTAATCACCCTCAAGCTGCCGCTCACGCTCGCAATAATCGATGGATTGCTCGTAAAGGTGGGCGAAGGGCAATTTGTAATACCTCTGTCGGTCGTGCAGGAGTGCGTCGAGCTCACCCCCATGGACAAGGCCAGATCCAATGGCCGGGATTTGGCCCATGTCAGGGGCGAAATCGTTCCTTACATCCGATTGCGTGAAAGATTCCTGATAGAGGGACAGGTCCCGGGGATCGAACAAATCATCATTACCGGGGCATGTACGGGTAGGGTGGGCCTGGTTGTCGATCAGGTCATAGGTGAACGCCAGACCGTCATAAAAAACTTAGGCAAGCTATTCCGGCACGTGGAAGACATTTCCGGAGCGACCATACTTGGAGATGGAAAACTGGCCCTGATTCTCGATGTACCCAAGCTGGTTGAAGCTGAAGTCGCGGTTACTCAGGGAACCTACATTCACTAAAATGTTGAGGGAGCGAACATGAAAAACATGAAATTGGGAATGAAAATAGGACTGGGTTTCGGCGTCGTGATCGTCATTGCGCTGCTGTTGGGGACCATTGCCATCTGGAACATGAAAAGCGTCTCAGGGCTGGCAGAGAAGTTGGACCTCCAGTTCGTGCCCGAATCCGGACTCGCAACCAGCATAGAGAGAAACTATCTTAACGCCATGCTGGAAATACGGGGCTATGGCTTTACACTGGACAAAAAATTCCTCGACAAGGGGATGAAGTTCATCGAACAGATCAAAAAAGACCTCAAGGACGCCAAAGAGCTTGCCGCGAAATCTTCTGAACTCAAAAAGTTTCAGGAGCAGGTGGAAAAGGTATTGGAAAAGACAGTCGAATGGGAACGGCTGACTGGCGAGACGACGGCAAAGAACGACATCTTGGCGAACCTCCGGAAGCGGCTGTACGATACGGGCGTATCTTTGACAAAGGACATCGACGAGTTTGCGAACGACCGGAGAGGAGCAAGCAAAAGCGAGCTCAATTCAGGCAGCGAATCCGGGAAGGGGATGTCAGACATCGCAAGGCTGGCCGTCATTACTGAAATGGGCGATATGTTTGCAGGGATGCGAGTAACGATCTGGAAAGCCCAGGCCGAACGGGACATGAAGCAGATGCAGGATGTCCTGAAGAACCTCGATGAGATTAACAAGAGGCTGGAATCCGTGAAGGCCGGTACGACACAGGAAAGCCAGCTCAAGCTGTTGGAAAATATCAAGTCCGAATTGGGTACTTACAAAACGCTCGTAAACGAGTTCGAGGCAACCTGGGCCTCCACGGATGAAATAGCAACCAGGCGTGCCAAGGTGGCGTACGAAGCGATGGACATTACCAAAGCGGCCGCGGATGCCAGCCTGCAAGACACCAAGACGATAGCCAACGCGACCGTGTCCAAGCTTTCTTTTTCTTCGACCGTGATGGTCGTGGGCCTCCTTTTGGCGATCATTTTGGGCGCATGTATAGCTCTTTTCGTGACCCGCGCCATAGTGAACCCGCTGACCAACGCACTCGACATCTCCAACAAACTGAGCGAAGGCGACCTCAGGGTGAAAATAGATGTGGACAGCAAAGATGAGACCGGACAGTTGCTCACAGCCATGCAGCATATGGTGGCAAAACTTCGGGAGATAGTGGGCGAAGTCAAAAGGGCCGGCGACAACGTCAGTGCCGGAAGCCAGGAACTGAGCGCGTCTGCCGAGGAGCTGTCACAGGGCGCAACCGAGCAGGCCGCCTCAGCTGAAGAGGTTTCCTCGTCGATGGAGCAGATGGCTTCCAACATCAAGCAAAATGCGGACAACGCGCTTCAGACCGAAAAGATCGCCATCAAGTCGGCTGAAGATGCCCGGAAAGGCGGCCAGGCGGTAAGCGAAACGGTGTCCGCCATGAAGGATATCGCCGGAAAAATCTCGATAATCGAGGAGATCGCCAGGCAAACCAACCTGCTGGCGCTCAATGCGGCGATAGAAGCAGCGCGTGCGGGTGAACACGGAAAAGGTTTCGCGGTGGTCGCCTCTGAGGTGAGAAAACTCGCTGAGCGAAGCCAGACGGCTGCTGGAGAGATCAGCAAGCTTTCGACGACAAGTGTCGATGTCGCTGAGAAAGCGGGGGAGATGCTGTTAAGAATCGTTCCGGACATCCAGAAAACCGCCGACCTGGTCCAGGAGATCAGCTCCGCGTGCAACGAGCAGAACAGCGGGTCGGACCAGATCAATAAAGCGATTCAGCAACTCGATCAGGTGATCCAGCAAAATGCCTCTGCATCCGAGCAGATGGCCTCGACGTCCGAAGAACTCTTGAGTCAGGCCGAGCAACTCCAGGGTATCATAGCGTTCTTCAAAACTGACGATAACGGCAGAACGGCCAGTGAGGCCAAAACAGGATCAATGGGACACGGTGGACTCAGGAAAAAACCGGCATTCCGCCCGAAAAGCGCCGCCCCGCCCCCCGTTCAGATGGAGCACGACGGCAATGGCAAGGACCGGGGATTCGCACTGGATTTGGGAAATGGCAAAGCTGACGCGGAAGACCACGAGTTTGAAAGATATTAGGAGGAAGTCTCATGAGCGTGCCATCGATTACCGAAACAGGACAATACCTGACATTCAGGCTGGAAAGCGAGACTTTCGCAATTGACATATCCAAGGTTCGTGAGGTGCTGGATTTTACGACTGTAACGAAAGTCCCGCAAACTCCGGATTTCATGCTGGGCGTGATCAATCTTCGCGGCAATGTGGTGCCGGTGGTCGATATGCGCTTAAAATTCGGCATGACCGGAACCGAGGCAACCGTCAACACGTGTATCATCATCGTGGAAATCGGGCTTGACAGGGAAACCACCGTGCTCGGTGCTTTAGCCGACTCGGTCCAGGAGGTCCTGGAACTCGACCCTGGCCAGATAGAGCCGCCTCCGCGGATCGGCACCCGCCTCAAAACCCAGTTCATCAAGGGAATGGGCCATCAGGGCGCTCAATTTATCATCATTCTCGATATCGACAAGGTCTTCTCAGCCGAAGAGCTTGCAATGGCGCAGGAGATAGGAGTTGAAACGCCGCTGCTGGAACAGGCCGCGGTGTGATGCGGCACGGAAATTCGCAGGGTTCGCCGACGATGCTGACGAATATGGCTGAAACGGATGCGGCGGTTGTTTTTGATGCTGTTCTTTCGAACAGCGATTTTTCCACTCTGAGCAGGTTTATCCTCGCTCAGTGCGGAATAAGAATGCCCCCCAGCAAGAAACAAATGCTCGAGGGACGGCTTCGAAGACGCCTGCGCATTCTCGGTTTCAGTTCATTTGACGGCTACCTCGAATACCTCCTCGGTCCGGAGGGCAAGGAAGATGGCGAATATATCCACCTGATCGACGAGGTCACCACGAACAAAACTGATTTTTTCCGTGAAAACAAACACTTCACGTTTCTCACCCAGTCCGTGCTGCCGGAACTGATCGAGGATCACGGGCTGGGTGTGGCGAAGACGCTCAATGTGTGGAGCGCCGGGTGTTCCACGGGGGAAGAGCCTTACACGCTAGCCATTGTCTTAAGTGAATTCGCTCAAAGGGTCCCGGCTTTCAATTTTTCGATTCTGGCCACCGACATCTCCACAAAAGTGCTGGAAAAGGCTGACAAGGGCATCTATGAAACCTCCCAGGTCAACGTTATCCCAATACAGTTGAAGAAAAAATATCTTTTGAAAAGCAAAGACAGGAGCCGGAATCTGGTTAGGGTGGTGCCGACGCTGAGGGCCCTGGTGAGATTTCAAAGACTCAATCTCCTGGACAAAGCTTTCGAGATAAGTCAACGCATGGGCGTAGTATTCTGTCGGAATGTGCTCATCTATTTCGACCGGGCAACCCAGGAGGCGGTCCTGAGGCATATCTGCCAATACATGATTGCGGGGGGCTATCTGTTCACCGGGCATTCCGAAACGCTCCACAACATGGACTTGCCCTTGGAACAGTGCAATTCAACAGTTTACAGGAGACGCTAGTATCATGAAACATGGCCGCGAACGCGCAACGGATTTCACGCGACCCTTCTAAAAATCTTCCCAAGTAATACAGTCCGACTGTAAGGATTTTGAAATGAGTAATAAAATAGGCGTGTTGATTGTAGACGATTCCGCCGTGGTCCGCCAGTCGCTCACTGAGATACTCTCATCCGACCCCCGAATAGAAGTGCTCGGGGCCGCGCAAAACCCATTCGAGGCGGCCGACTTAATTAAAGACAGAATACCCGATGTAATAACCCTCGATGTCGAGATGCCGCTCATGGACGGGCTGACTTTCCTCCAAAAACTCATGAGCCAGCGTCCAATCCCCGTAGTCATATGTTCGAGCCTGGCGGGCAAAAACACTGAAACAGCGCTGAAAGCGATCGAATATGGAGCGGTGGAAATAATCGAAAAGCCGAGACTGGGAACCAAACAATTCCTGCAGGAATCCAAGATAAGAATCTGCGATGCCGTGAAAGCGGCCTCCATGGTCAAAGTGAAACTCATTCAGGAACGGAGGCGAGTGGAGCCCAAACTCACGGCGGACGCTGTTATAACGAAGCCCAAAAGCAAAGCGATGATCCAGACTACCGAGAAGGTCGTGGCGATAGGGGCTTCCACGGGAGGCACTGAAGCCCTCAGGACCTTCCTGGAGAGGTTCCCGCCGGACGGACCCGCTATGGTAATCGTGCAGCATATGCCAGAGCATTTTACCGCCTCCTTTGCAAAACGCCTCGACAGTTTGTGCAGGATTTCCGTCAAGGAAGCGGCGGATAACGATACCGTCATACGAGGGCGTGCCCTGATCGCTCCCGGAAATCGCCACTTGCTGCTAAAACGCAGCGGGGCGCGCTACTATGTTGAGGTTAAAGAAGGTCCGCTGGTTAGCCGCCATCGCCCGTCAGTCGATGTTTTGTTCCGCTCCGCCGCTCGCTATGCAGGCAAAAATTCAATGGGCGTGATCATGACCGGCATGGGCGATGATGGGGCCAAAGGCATATCTGAGATGAAAGAAGCCGGCGCAACAACGATTGCACAGGATGAAAAATCCTGCGTGGTTTTTGGTATGCCCAAGGAGGCAATCAAGCTGGGCGTAATCGATAAGGTGGTTTCTTTAGACAACTTGGCGGGTGAAGTACTCAATTTCTGCGACCGCTGAAAAAAAGACCCGAGGCGCGAAAAACAGACGCGGTGAAAAATTATCACATTTCTCACCGCGTCTCCTCGCCACGATTTTTTCTACGCGCCCTACTCTCTTACTTTCGGATGAGTTCTCGCGATTGCCTCATAAGTCCTTCGTGCATTGAGCTCAGGTGCGGACCGGCGCATCTCGGTCTCAGGTCTTCGTATCTGACCGGCAGCTCCGTGCCGCAGCTTCTCCGGTCTTGGACTTTGAATTTGCGGGGCCCCCTGCGGACCCTGCCTCCGCATGCTCTTGCGGCCGCTGGTCTTGATTCCCTGCCCGCCATGATCCCGGCGGCCCTTCCTTTGTTTCCGCAACTGCCGTTCACCTTTTCCAGCCCCTGTGCTTTTGCCCCGATGCACCCGCTCGGCCGCCCCGGCACTTCCACCGGACACGGCTCCAGGGACCCTCTCCCCACCTGAGTGCGCCCCGGGCTTCTGAAAGCCCGGCCAGAGCTGGGGCCTTTTTTCCTGCACTTTCAGGGAACGCTGGATAAAGTGAACCTCGGAGCCTGGCCTGTGCACCATGTTCTCGGGAACGATCCTGGCTGTAATCCTTGGTTTCTGAATACGCTGCGCGGCCTGCGGGCCGCTGATCAGCTCTCCGCGCCCAATCCGGGCCGTATGCAGCTGAACCGCCTGTCCGGAAATGGCGCGCCTCACCCGCACCGAATTTATTCGGTTGCGATCTATCCTCGCCACCACCGCCTCATGAGGTTTGGCGGCCAGAATAGCCAGGTTGACACTGTAGATGTAGCGGTTCCGGATAGCGTTGTAATTGGGGATAACCCTGTCGCTGATAACCGGCTCCACCCTGTAGTTTTTGACAATCGTGGTCCGGCTGATATTGGCCACCCTGACCCCTGAATAGCTGTCCACACTATAGAGGCTGCCTCTGGGAACTACAACCGCATAGCCGGAGTAAGCCAGCCTGACGGTACCGGTG
>Ga0187882_1001777_pt1 | contig 21068 bp, 17 predicted proteins | sample June2016WEW_19_1_3_FD_132991 | JGI IMG/M metagenome (GOLD analysis project Ga0187882, IMG submission 132991) | Peatland microbial communities from SPRUCE experiment site at the Marcell Experimental Forest, Minnesota, USA - June2016WEW_19_150 | ecosystem: Environmental > Terrestrial > Soil >... | reverse complement strand
GCACGAAGCTCAAGGGGTACCAGTCATCCCTGTTCGCGATTCCCGTCTGCTCTTCAATGCAGCGCACAAGGTCGGGAAGGGTAAAGCGCAACTTCCGCCGCTCCTCATAGTTGATCCGGCCGGTGATTGCCACCGGCTGATAGCTGATGCCGCTGGTTACGTCGATATTGTCCAACGCGAACTGGAGGATCTTGCCGACCTGGTCCTCGTTGATCCCACCTGCGATCGTAGGGACAAAGACGATCTTGATGCCGGCCTTTCGGACTGCCTCGACGGTCTTGAGCTTGTACTGCAGCAGGTCGCGGCCGCGCATCTGCCGGTAAACACCGTCGTCTACTCCATCAAACTGCAGGTATATGGTGTGGAGTCCTGCTTCCGCCGCGCGCATCGTGAAATCGGGATCCGCAAACTTGATTCCGTTGGAGGCAACCTGAATGTGGCTGAAACCGATCTCGTGCGCCCCTCGAAGAATTTCAATGAAATCAGGATGGATCGTCGGTTCGCCGCCCGAAAACTGGACGAGCCTGCCCGGCACCGGCTGCTCTCCTCGGTAGAGACGCAGCATTTCCATCACTTGTTCTTTGGTAGGCTCATACACCTTGCCTGTCACATTGGCATTGGCGAAGCAGATCGGGCAAGTCAGGTTACACCGGTTGGTAAGATCGATGTTGCCGAGGGAAGTGTGACTGGTGTGATTCTGGCAAATGCCGCAGTCACGAGGGCAGATTTCGCTGTAAGTATTTGGATTGGTTAACCCTTTGCCATCGCCAAAGTCCCATTTTTCAGCCTTGAGATAGAGGTCGACATCCGACCAGTATAGATCTTTAAAGTACCCGTGCTGCGTACAGGTCTTGTCCATGAAAACCTTGCCGTCTTCGGCAAACAGACGAGCATTGATAACTTTGCCGCAGTCCGGGTCCGGACAGATCGATTCGACTTGTTTGGGAAGGCCCCTGGTAATGTTGTTGATGGGAACGCCGCTGTAATTTGTGTTCGACAGATGACCCGCTATATCCTTCTGCACCGATGCCATGATTCGACAGACCTCCATATTGCTCGCATTTATAGGCAATTCCCCCCGCTTAGTAAACAGAAAACCTGTAGGAAAGTCCGAGGCCCAGCCGCGAAATGCTCTATGTTGCCCGGACTAAATGCTACCCCCGGCTTCCGCCTAAGGATATGGGCTCACTGCCTAATTATTAAAGCGAGATTTTACCAGTCTCAGCACGTAAGTGCGAGGTTGATCGTGAAAAAACTTCTACCAATTCTTACTCTTATAGTAACATGCGTTTCCCTGAGCGCCGATCCGTAGCTTCTCGACGACCGTTGGGAGCGCGCATATCAGGCATGGGACAGCGGTGAAGGCCGTCAACAGCGAGGGCTTGTCCAGCTGGGATTGGGCGCATACGACGATCAAATACTGAGTGCTGCCTGGCCAGTGCTTATTTTGCGGCGTGTCGTTTGTTCCAGTCCTCTTCCGACATCACAATCTCGACCTTGGTCTTGGCTTTGAGAGCGTCGAGGTGCTTACGAGTGACGTCCTGTTTTGCCAAGTTCTCGATATAGTTCTTGATGCGCCCCTTATAAGCATCATCCAGCGGAGCGACGCCCACGGGCTTATGTTCGATGACGTTGAACAGGTGAAAGCCGAACTCAGACTCGATGATCGGCGTAAGCGTGCCCGGCTGGGCGCTGAACACGGCGTCTTCGAGCACCTTGATCATATCCCCGCGCTTGAAGGTGCCCAAATCTCCGCCTTTCTGAGCACTGGGCGTGTCTTCCGAGTTTTTTGTGGCAGCGTCCGCAAAAGTCAGTTTCTTGCTTTCTATGTCTGTTTTGATGGCTTCCAATTTCTTCCGGATCTCGGCCTTTTGTTCTGGGGTAGCCGCCTTGTCCACCCTCAGAAAGATTTCCGCGGCGTGAACCTGTTCCGGAGATGGGAAGTATTTGGGGTTTTCGTTATAAAACTTCAGGATGTCTGCATCGGACGCCTGTGGAATGTCCTTTGTGATCAGATCGATCATCTGCTGGCACAATAAATTCGTCTCGATCGAAGTGCGGAGGGCTTCCTCGGTGAGCCCCTGTGTCTTCAGCACCTCTTGAAACTTGGCTTCGTCGGGAAACTGTCCCTTCATCGTCTTCAAATTCGCATCAATCTTGGACGTTTCCACTACCATGCTTTTTTCTTTGGCTTCGTTCTTCAGAAGGATCGTACCGACAATAGTGTCCAGAGCCTCCTTGAAATAGAGGGTGTCCTTTTGCTTAACCTGGTCGGGGGTCACTTGCTGAGCGCGCGAAAGCTGAGTCAAGATTTGGTTGACCGTATCGATTACCTGCTTCTCCGTAACGGACTCGCCAAGCACCTTGACCACCACGTCATTGGAGACGACGGCCGGAGGAGCAGGAACGCTTTTTACATCCTGTTGAGCCGACTGCGCCGAGCCCATCAGAAACAACAGGGCCACGAGAGCGGCGCCCGGAACCATGCAGCGTCGAATCATTGAATTATGGTCTCCTGAATACTGAAATTATGGCCAATCCCGGATCGTATCCGCGCGTAGCTGGCATGATCGCTCGAAAGCCGTGTGGAGGCGTCTGGGTGCCCGAGAAAGCAACCGTAATTCTCCACAGTCCCTGCAACTAAGTCAAGGATTCGGATCAAAGCAGCGACTTGACTGCGGCGAGAGCCTTTTCGTAGTCAGGATGATCTGCCACTTCCTGAACGTACTCCACGTAGCGGATCGTGTTCTGACTGTCCACGACGAAAATGGCACGGCTGGACAAGCGCAGCTCCTTGATTAAGGTGCCGTAGGCCTCACTGAAGGATCGGTCGAAGTAGTCCGACACCAATTGGATTTTGTCGATGCCGGCGGCGGCGCACCAGCGTTTCTGCGCGAAGGGAAGATCCATGCTGATGGTGACGATTTCGACTTTGTCCCCCAACTTGGATGCTTCCAGGTTGAACCGCCGGGTCTCCGCATCGCAGACGGGAGTGTCCAGTGAAGGAACCGCACTGAACAGCCTGATCTTGCCCTTGGTGTCGTCGAGAGTGAAGGGCTTCAGATCCAGAGTACGTGCCGTGAAGGCAGGGGCTTTGTCACCGGGGCGCAGTTCTGGCCCCATCAGCGTGAGCGGGTTCCCACGCATTGTGGTTGCATTCGGTCGTTCGGTAGTCATCAAAATGGCCTCCTGAATATGGGTTATACAAACATAGCAATTCGGACCTCTGAATTACAAGCATCGCTTAGCCGCCGATGTTGTAGAACCTGTGGGTGTTGCTGTGGACGCCGGCTCGAGGCTTCTGATCGACAGCCATGCGCAATGCTTCCCTGTAGTTCATCTTTCGGATGTCGAAGGCAACGTCGTTGAACAGGCACGGCTTCAGGAGGCCGTTGCTCGTGAGGCGGAGCCGGTTGCAGCTCGCGCAGTGTCCGCCGCTGCCGCCGTGCACGACTCCGAAACTACCCTTTTCGATATCCATCTGCTTGATGAATCGCGGGATCAGTCCCTGTTCTTCGCAGAATCGCTTGACCGCAAGCGCATCTGGATCATCCGGGCTGTCAACGATCACGCAGTTGATTTTGATCGGAGACAGCCCCGCCACACGAGCCGCCTCAATTCCTCGAAGGACATCCCGGATGTCTCCTCCACGCGTGATCTCCCGGAACTTGGCCTCATCTATAGTGTCGAGACTGATGTTCACCCTGCGCAGACCCGCCTCCTTGAGTGCCACGGCATAGCGCGGAAGCAGGATGGCGTTGGTGGTCATCGAAAGGTCTTCGATTCCCCTGATGGCGGAAAGCATGCGGACTAAATGGGTGGTGCCTTTTCGCACGAGCGGCTCGCCGCCGGTCAGGCGGACCTTGCGAATGCCCAGTTCCACGGCGCACCGGGTAAACTCGGCGATCTCTTCAAAGGAGAGAACGGAGCTGTGATCGATCAGCCGGATACCCTCGGCAGGCATGCAGTACACACACCGCAGATTGCAGCGGTCCGTTACGCTGATTCGCAGGTAGTCAATTGGGCGATCAAATCTGTCGAACATCGACGGCACTGCCTTCCGGAACCTCATATGTATCGACTGGAATCGACGTGATTCCATCGGCGCCAGTCATGGACGTGATGTGCGCCGACCCGTGATACTCCACGGGCACGGCAAAGCCTTCCGGCGTGATTCTGACCGGCACCCATGCCATGCGCGCGCAATTCTCCCTCTTCAGCGCGCGGGCCAGGCGGCACCTGGTCGTGCGCACGTGGTTCCTTAACCCCATCGCGACGGCGAGAAATTCCTTGACGAGCGTCTCAAACACCGTGAAAGAGGAAACCGGATTTCCCGGCAGCCCGAAAACGGCCTGCTCACCGATCCGTCCGAAGACCGTTGGTTTGCCAGGCTGAATGGCCACTTTCTCAAAATAAATCCGGATGCCACTCTCCTCCAGCAGCGAGGGCACCAGATCAAAATCGCCCATGGAAACGCCGCCGGTAATCAGAATGACATCGTTCTCCTGCCGGGCTTTCTCGAGCATGCCGGCAATGATGTCTTTGGCATCCTTCGCAATGCCGTAATATACAGGCGCGCATCCGAACTGCAAACACTGTGCCATAAGTTGGCAGGCGTTCGAGTTCCTGATCTGCGACGAACCGGGGACGGCATCCGGTTCGACGAGCTCATCTCCCGTGGCGATGATTCCAATCCTTGGCTTTCTGCTGACGCGCGGCCAAACGCAGCCGGCAAGGGCCAGTGAGGCCACCTCCGCCGGGCCGATCCTGACGCCGGAGCGCACGAGCGTTTGCCCCGCGACGACATCGGAGGCCTTGCGGCTGATGTTGGGCGCGGTTAGCCCGCCCATGAACCGGATGGTATTCGCCGCGGTTTCCTCTACCTCCTCAACTATGATGACACAATCCGCTCCGTCCGGCAGCATGGCACCGGTCATGATTTTGGCGCACTGGCGGCTGCCGAGCGCGCGCTGCGGTGATTTCCCTGCCGGAATGACTTCGATCACCTCGAGGGCATCTCCCACATCTTGCCTCCGGCACGCATATCCATCCATCGCGGCCTTGTCGAATGGGGGCATGTCGACATCGGAGAGAACGTCCTGGCGCAGGACGCGATTCAAACACTCCTCGATCGGTATGCTTTCTGCGTGGAGTACGGCCGCGTTGGCCCTGACGATCTCTACCGCCTTTTCGAACGCGATCATTTTGAATCCTGCCTAGGCATAGATCCTGCACGACGAGGCTTTGAAACTGATCCAGATCTCCTTGCCGATCTCCAAATCCAGCGAATTCCGGGCGTCTGAAGAGATCGTTGCGACCACTTCAACACCGACGTCAACAATCAGATCCATGCCGAGCCTCGCAGGAATCATATCCCTGATGACGCCCTTGAATCTATTCCGCGCGCTGCCCGCCTCGGCCTCATTCGAAACGGTGATCTCGCCCGGCCCGATCATCAGGAATACCTCTCCCTCGGGGATTTCGGTGAGACAGTATATTTTTATCCCGTTTGAGCAGAACTCCTTCAGATCGCTCCCCGTCACGGCACGCACGGTCCCCCTGAAGTAGTTCTTGATTCCGACAAAGCTCGCGATGAATTCAGACTTGGGATGCCGGAAAATCTCCTCGGGAGAAGCAACATGAACCAGCGCCCCGTTTTCCATGATGCCGATTTTGGTCGCCAGCGATACCGCTTCCTCGTAGTCGTGCGTCACGTGAACCATGGTGATGCCTTCCCTGTTGAGCTTCCTCAACAGTGCGCGCAGTTCGATTTTGGATTTGGCGTCGAGCGAGGAAAGGGGTTCATCGAGAAGAAACATGTCGGAATCGGCTGCCAGGCACCGGGCGAGGGTCGCCCGCTGATACTCTCCGCCTGACAGGCTCTCCGGCCTGCGGTTCAGTTTGTCCGCGATGCCGGTCTGCGAAGCCGCGCGGTTCACCTTCCCGTCAAGCTCCTTGCTTCCCCGGCTCTTCAGCGGGTAGGCAATGTTGTCGTGGACGGAAAGATGCGGGAACAAGCCGCCGTCCTGGTACACAATGCTCAGGTTTCGCGTCTGAATGCGCTCCATTGTTATGTCGCGTCCCCGCAAATGGATTCTTCCCGACCCCGGAGGCCTCAATCCGGCGATGGTCTCGAGCAGAAGTGTCTTGCCTACGCCCGAAGCTCCGAGAATGACAAAATAATCGCCCCTCTCGACCGAAAAGCGGATGTTCTTGAGTTGGAAGCCGCCGATGCGGAAAGAGAGGTCTTCGATTGCCAGCATTTCAGACCTTCCTCTTGACGATACGCAAGCCTACGAAAATCATCAGGCAGACTGTTACAAACAGGGCCGCTACCGGAGTGGAATACTTTAATCCAAACGACGTGAACCTCTCGTAAATGAGGACGGGTGCGGTCTTGGGGTTGTACGCCACAATGACCACGGCGCCGAATTCGCTCATGCCCCGGGCCCACATGAGAATGAGGCCCGACAGGACGGAGCGCCACGCCAAAGGAAGCGAAATCGTAAAGAACATCCTCGCGGGCGAGGCCCCGAGCGTGAGCGCAATTTTTTCGAGGCGTTCGGGCACGGCCGCGAATCCGTCACGCGCTGCGTTGATCAAGAAGGGAATGCTGACGAATGCCATGGCCACCATGATGCCGGCGGGACTGCCCACGAATCTCAGTCCGACGGCATTCGCGATCCTTCCCGCCAGGCTTTCCCTGGTGAGAACGCCCAACACGGCAATGCCGGCGGCCGAATGAGGAATGATAATGGGGATATCGATAATCCCGTTGACGATTCCCTTCAGAGGAAACGACCGCCTTGCCAGCAGATATGCGAGCGGAACAGCAAGAAAGGAAAATAACAGGGTGCCGGCCATCGAAATCCACAGGCTGAGCCAGATGCTGTCGCGCACCTCTTCACTGCGGAGTGCCTCGGCCATCGATCCTCCCATGGAATCCCAATAAATTCCGGCAATGGGAGCGACGATAAACAGCAACAGCAGACCGCCGAGGAAGGCGAATACCAGGCCAAGCGCCGATTGCTCGCGGGGAAAAGATATCATTGGCTGCGTCACTTTTTCCTGGTCGCGTACTTCCTGAATTCCACCGGAAGCTTGTCGTAGGTATCACAGACGGAGGGAACCACCGTCGGCTGCCCCATCTGTTCCATGATCTTCAAACCCTTGTCCTTGTTCATCAAAAACTGAATGAACCTTGCCGCCAGTTCCGGGTGAGGAGCGTTTTTGGGAATCGTGACGCCATAAACCATCGAGTTCCCATATTGGGTGGCTTTCTCCGTGGGCGTCGTTCCGCTCAGCTCGACGGACGCCTGTCTATAATAGTCCTCAAATTCCGCCCTCTTGAGGTTGATCTTGTCTGGAAGAGTGAGAAACTTGAGCCCATGTTGTTCGGCGACGGACCTGTACAGAAAGGCGTAGTCTAATTCGCCGGTCTCGAGCAATGCCAGCAGATCCATCTCTTTGGGGCGGATGTACTCGGTGTCTTTCCGCAGGAGTTTTTGCGCCAGGCCGGGCTTGCCGTAATAAAGCTCTGCAAGTTTCATCGTAAATATGGTCCGGTAACCGCACGGATCGGCGTCGGGATCGGACCTTCCAAAGGAAACATTCTTGTCGAGCAGAATGTCACACCAGTTCTGTTCTGTGATTTCTTTCGACCGTCGGGATTTTTCCCGATAGACGATCGTCATCTCGTTGGTGGCGAACTTCAGATTCCAATCCGCAAACTTGGGAATGAGAAGATTGTCGATGACGATGTAGTCCGCAGAGGCGAGAATGTCACACGGTTTGTGAAGCTCGGACACCTTCCGGGCGCATTCGCGGCTTCCCGCGATTTCCTTCTCAACTGCCGTGCCCGGGTTCTCCTTCTTGAATTCTTCAATGATCTTCTCAAACGGAATCGAGAGGCTTCCCGCGTGAAAGATGATCAGCGGCCCGCCTTCCTCCTGCCTGACTTGAGCCGGCGCCGGCATCATGAACAACAAGATCGAACAGCTCATTACCCATGCCAGATTGCTTAATGACGGCTTCATCTTCACTCCCGATCCGTCCGGCTGGTGCCGAAGGACATGATCTCAGGAAGACAAAAAGATGTTTCGCTCCGGTCGCCGCAGCGGCGGCAACGGATTTCAACGGAGAGTTTCCTGCATTTGATTCCCCGCTCCACAGTGCCGGTGTGGATCCAGCGGCCGCCGCACGCCGGGCAAACCGGAGGATGAACGAGGAGTACCTCCCTCGATGGGTCACTATGATCAGCACAGGCGACACGAATGCGCCGGATCTTCAGGTCCGCGATCTGCGCGTCGCGCAGTTCATCGAGGAGCGCGCCGAAAAACTTCAACGAATCGCCGGCCTTTTTCGTTGCCAGCGTCCGGCCCGCGGCAGTGCGCATATTCTCGGGAAGACAGGCGGCATAGGTCAGCTCCTTGCTCAGGTGCTGGAACACGGCGGTGCCGAGCGTCCGGCCGCGGAGCGCGGATTTGACAAAGAAGGCCGCCACTCCCAGGGCGCCGAACTTGGAAAGCAGGTCGGCGTCGTGCACAAAATCAGCGACGACGTTTTTCCCCGCTTTTTCGTTGTAAAGAGCCTTCAGGCCGTCAATCACCTGCTCGATATCCACGGGCCTCATTCCGGCTTCCCTCAGGAGACCTCCGGCGATTCTTGCAGATTCCTCTTCCTCTACACTCCCGTCTTCATGGTAGCTCCCACCGGCAAACTTGCCGGCGTCGTGGAGGAGCGCGGCAATTACCGGAATCATCGGGTCGACATGTTCAGTCTGAGCCAGGCGGTGGGCGAGGGACGCCACATGAGTGGAATGTTCCCAGAGGAAACTGCTCGAGGAATCCGGCGTTCCCTGATATCGGTTCTCGGATTGGTGAATCGCCTGTTGGATTTTGTCGTGCAGTCCCGGAAACCGTGACTCGATCAGGCTGGCGTATTTGAGTTGTCGAGATGCCATAAGCAAGCCATTATCCGGCCCGCTTGCAAGCGCCGTCAAGGCGGTGCTCATGCTGTTGTGCAAGTTCGGGCGATATCGCATGGTTCCGCGTTGTGCTATAAGAGTTCAATCAGGATTCAAGGAGAGCTTTGTGATTGAAACAAACCGGAAGTTCCAGCTCAAGATCGCGGCCGATGCGGCCTATCTCTGCTTGTATCGATGATCTTCAAGACCCACCAGCTCGCTTTCCAAATGCCTCAGCGCATCCATAAGGATAGCCCGGTAGCGGGGGTTTCGAGCAACTTCCAGGTCGTGCAGCACCCGGGATCGCGATAGGAGCAATCCCTCCCTTTTTCTCAGAAGGTCGGCCTGCTCGGGGCTCAGGGGTTCTTTATTGGCGACACGACTCTCATTGCCAGCCGCTTCCCTTTGTTGCTCGACCGCCTTGCTTTCCCATCCTCTTGCCATTGTCGTTCAGCCTCTTCCCACCCTTGGACCTATCACTAGAATACCAGGATACGGCGAGCGCCGGCGCGTGGCAAGCTTTCAGGGGCGCAGGGAGACGAATGCGGATTATCGCAGCTTCACGATCTGCATCTTTTCGATCGCCTTGACGTTGCGATCGACAAAGAAGTCCGCAGCCGCAAACATGGTGTATCTGCCTTCCTCCTGAGAACCCTTCTTGTCGATCAGCAGAAAGTCCAGGTTATCGCTCCGGTTGGCGATTTCGCTCATGCTGAAGACGCTACGATATCCATCCTTGGCGGAAATTACGGTGATTCCCTGTCGCAGATCCTCAGGGACCACTTTCACATTTGCTTGGACAACATCCTTGAGCATGACGCCATCAAGCTCTTCGATGCCCTTGAATCCCATCCCGTGTCCATATCCGACGTTGCTGTATTTCCGTTTTTCCATGGATGAGCCAAGATCGCGCACCACAACCGATTTCGTCTCCGAAACGATCTTGAATCCCGGCGAGTATATGTTCTGCGGCTTCTCCGTGGCAAAAGTGCCGCGATAGGACACAACCGTGATCTTTGTCGGATTGCTCAGGAAGCGGACATTCAAAAGGTCGTTCCCGCATATCACGCGAGGCTCGTCCGGTAATTGCCATCGAACAGAAGTCAGTTTGGAGGGATTGATCGCCTGAACGCTGCTTGAAAGAAGAATCTTGAAATTGTCCCTGCTGAAGAAAATCTCACCCCAGCTGAAAACGGCTTTTTCTCCCTTGGCATTCTCGACGATCACGTATAAATCCACCGACGGTGAGAAGGCGTTTTCGGCCACCTTCTTCACTTTCTTGCTGTTCAAGATGTCGAAAAGTGAATGGCCGATGTAATAGAAAGCGCCTTTGAATTCGGGTTTCCCGTTTTCGAGGACGACTTCCTTGACCACGCAGTTGCGGATTGGAAGAGAGGTAAGATCCACCGGTCCAGGATTTTCCACCTCACCTTCGATCAGAATGCTCTTGGCGGCAAATGTCTTCGCTTCCGAGTCGTCAAAGAAGCTGTTTGTCTTCTGCCCGCTGTCCTGAGCCAGAGCCGTGCATGCGAACAAAACAAGAATGCCGTAGATTTTGCTCATTTCGCGTCCTCCGTGTCACTACATTTTCATGATCGAATGGCAAAGCGAACCTCGAAAACTCAAAGTACTCAAAAAGCCTCCAAGAGGCGGCGGCTTCCGATCCCATAGGCTTCGTTGGAGGTTCTTCGAGCTCTTTGAGCCTTGGAGGTTAGTCTCGTCCTTTTTCTGAGAACACCAAATCCTTGTTGCCGTGGCCAGACTATTGCCTAGAATCGGCAGCGAAGATTCAAAAACCAGTTCCGGCCCTCTTCGGGAAAGCCGGCTGTGTAATAGTAATTCCGATCCAGGAGGTTTCTCACCCCCGCATGTACGGTCAGGCCGGCGCGTACAGGGATCACGGCGCCGAGGTCCACCGTGGCATACGAAACGGCAAACAGGTTGGTCGCTGGATTGTACGTCGTATCTTGAAGCGTGATGCCGCCCTCATACCGCAGGCCAACAATGGCCAACACCTGGTGCGGCAGCTGAACGGCGGCGTTGCCGGTGATCTTGTTTTTGGGCAGCGTTGGCAATACCTGAATGCTCGTGTTCACCTGGCTCACGATGGGAAAGCTGGCAAAGTCATAAAGGAGGGTGCGGTTGAGATAACTGTAGTTCACGTCCAGCGTCAGTCGGGAAATGGGAGTGCTGCGCACGTTGATTTCCGTCCCTTCATGAACCTCCTTGCCGACGTTTGCATTCTGGCTGCAGTAGCCTGCCAGGGCGCCGGTGTTGGTGCATAACGAGTCTGAATCCTTGATATACACCGATTCTATCGCCTTTCGAAGATCGCTTCGAAAATACTCCACCTGCACGAGAGTATTGGCGGCGAAGGCGCGCGCATACCCGAGGTTCCAGTTTCTGCTGTGCTCCGGCTCGAGCTCGGGATTGGGCAGGCCTTTGCCGAGGCTGTAGGAATAGCTTTCTTTGAGCAAAGGAAATCTGCCGCGATCAGCGAAGGTGGCAAACAGAGTATCCGTGCGGGTGAGCGTATAGGAAATTGAGGCTTGCGGATTATAGTTCCAGATGTGCGCCGTGCAGCCGGCAAACGTCGTGTTGCCGGGCGCTGCGATGCATTTGATGGGCAGCAAACCTGTCAGCGCAGTGTTGTACATCTGGGCCTGCATTCCGTTAAGATGATCCGCGCTGAACCCCGCCAGCGCACTCAAGCGGGATGAAATCATGATTGCGTCCTGGACGCCGATCGAAACTTGCTGTGCCCGATCCACCAGATCAGGCGTGAACAGGGGATAGGGGGCTCTTCCCGGATAGATTCCGTATTCCCTGTGAGTATCGTCCTTGAAGAAAACGGAAGCGCTGACGACGTTTCTGGGAACGATGCGCGTTTCGAACTCAGAAGATGCGCCGTCACTGTGATCGTTGTACTGGCTGTGCTCCGACGAACTCTTGTTCATCGTCGTGTAGGTCGCATCATCGAACATGTCGATGCTGTTCCTGAATTGATCATAGTATGCGCGGAATTTGATGGAACTCCTCTCGCCCACGCCGGTATTGGAGATGAAATAGTAACTATCCTTGTTCCAGTACGGCCATTTCCAGAAGTTTTTGAAGGTCGCGGCCGGATTCGGCCCGGCATACAGCGGGACTCCTTTCTCGCCTTTCTGGTTGATATAGCTGAATACGTATTCATCCCGTGCATTGGGCATCCATGCAAAACGCCCGCTGTATTTTTCGTCGCGCGCATAGGATTGATTGCGATGAAAGGTCGGCTGGAACAGGTTCACCGGAAAGTCGCCGGAAAGCGGCATGAAGTCGTCCTGCAGCCAATCGAGCGAGCCCTGGACAAAGAAATGCTGCCAGCGGGACCCGAGATGGATGGAAGACAAGAGCCCGCGTCCGGATCCGGTCCCGATCAAGGCATCTCCCTCCAGCTTTTTGGCCGGTTCCTTCGTGACCAGGTTAATGGATCCTCCTAGAGCATTCGGTCCCAGCAACGGCGAGGAGAAACCCCTGGCGACCTGCACTTCGGCTGTATCGCTCGTGAGGAACCGGCTAAAGTCGACGTAGCCGTCATAGGGCACGTAGACAGGAATGCCGTCCAGATACAAGGGCACCTGGCCTCGAGTGCTGAATCCCCGGATGCGAATTCCCGCCTCGTTCCGGTTGGTCGCAATGTGATCGATTGAGACGCCGGGCAGGTAGTCGAGAGCCCTGGCGGCGGTTACGGCGCCGCGTCTTGCGATCTCGGTTTGGTCCATGCTGTCGGCGACGGGCGACAGCGGCGACATCGCGGCCGAGACCGTGACAGTAGTCACTCCCAAGTAGAAGGGATGATTCGGATCTTCCTTCAATATGGCGTCCACCAGCCCTCGAAGCAAGGAGACCTGGCTGGCTGTCTCTTCGACGCTCCACGGCGGCGCGGGAGCGGGGGACAGCTGAATGCTGGAGTTTGGGTGCAACGTCAGCCAGTTGTCGATCTCGGCACGAATCTCAAGAAGTTTCTCCCGCTGCTGCTCGAGGCCGGTCCCGGCAGCATTCTGCAGGTAGACGAGATCTTCCAACCAGGAAAGCGGCTTCTGCGCCTGCGCTTGCGCTGCGGGAGAAAATCCGATGAGAATGAATATGGCTATGACACGCGTTTCGGGAAAATGGCGTGCGTGGCATGCACAGGACATGGTCGTCTCCCCTTGTTCCATCCGCTTTTGATTGGAATGCCGGAAGCGAATCTCCTGGGCTGCTGGGTCCGCCTGCTCGGCCGGCCAGGCTTTCCCGCGCACACTCGTTGGCTCGCTTCAGGAAAGCCCTTTGTACGCGCGTTTGAGTTATTTATCAAATTTATTGTTTTCACCGATCCAATGAATTAAATTCATGAGCCATGATGCGTCCCAACCCCGATCTCGCCCAGCTCCGGACGTTCCTGGCCCTTGCACAGACAGGGAGCTTCTCCGAAGCCGCCCGCCGGCTGTGCCGCACTCAATCCGCCGTGAGCCATGCCATTCGAAAGCTTGAGGAAACATCCGGCGTGGAGCTAGTGGCGCGTACGGGCCGCAGGTTCGCGCTGACGGATGAGGGTCGGCGCCTGCAGCAAGCGTGTGAGGATGCATTTGCCGCGTTCGACGAAGCGTTTGAGGATCTCAACGGCAACCGGAAGCTCCTGTTGGGGCGCGTCCGTCTCGGTTCGACGGTGGAATTCGGCTGCAGTATTTTGATGAAACATATCCGGCCGTTCATGAAAGCGCATCCGGAGATTGAGATCGACTTTCAGATGAGCCACGATCTGCTCACGCCGCTTCTGAAAGACGACCTCGATATCGCCATCGACTGCGGCGAGCATCATTTGCCGGAATTGAGGAAAACTCCGCTGTTTCGGGAAACCTATGCCGTGGTTTGCTCCCCCGGATTTCAGAAGGAGTCCAAGGTCCGCGTCCCGGCCCATCTGGGCCGCTGCACCGTGCTGTCTCTCGACAAGGAAGGCGGCTGGTGGGATCGATTCATCCGTTCACTGAGCCCCGAGGAACGGCCCGAACTGCGCCACATCATTGCCGTGAATCATATTCGAGCCATGATCACCGCAGCAACCAGCGGCCTTGGGGCGGCCATGGTGCCTCATTACAGTGTTCTCGCCGAAATCGCGGAGGGAACCCTGGTCCGCTTGTTTCCCAAAGTTGAAATTGCCCAGGATTGCTTTTACATCTATCAAAAGGAACGCAGGGCGGGGCTGAGAAAACATCGCCTGCTGGCAGACTACTTGCGGTCCATCCGTCCATCCGAATTCGGCGCCTAGGAGCCCGACCGAGAATTAGGAGGGGTCGCGCGCATGGGGCTTGCGGGGCGAGCTCAAGGCGCGAGGAGGAGGCGATGTCGTTGCACATCGTTGACGACGAGCAACGCGGAGATCGCCCCGCAACCCCCATGCGCCCTTCGGGTTCCGGCGGCGCTCGGAACGCGGCCCCTCCTAATTCTCGGACGGGCTCCTAGACCGGCACGATGGCGCCGGTTTCTTCCACCTCATAGCCACCCATGGAAAGAACCTGTTCGCGGAACTGCGACGAACGGATAATGCCGAGCAGAAGCCGGACGTTCTTGTGGTCGAGCAGCTCAACGGGAAAGACCAGGTCATAGCGCTCCCGGCTAACGGGAATAAAATCCAGGTCGAGAGCTTTCGCCGCGGCCAGCACGCCCAACCCGGCGTCCGCGCGGCGTGACGCCACCGCCATGGCGACACTCATGTGCGTGTATTCCTCGTTTCGATACCCGGACATTACGGCCGGGTCCAGGCCGGCCTTTTGCAGTTCAAAGTCCAGCAGAATGCGGGTGCCGGAACCGGCCTGCCGGTTGATGAAGGACACATCGGGGCGGGCAAGATCCGCGATGCCGCGAATTCCCTTCGGGTTTCCCTTGGCAAGAATCAATCCCTGCCAGCGGTGCACAAGGGTCACCAGAGTGACGGGAGTCTGAGGAAGATAGCGCCGGATGTAGGAAAGGTTGTAATCGCCCGTCTCTGTGTCCAGCAGGTGCGCGCCCGCGAAATGCGCAATGTTTTTGCCGATCGCCAGCAGCCCGCCGAGGCTGCCCACGTTGCTCGACGAAATCGTGACTCTGCCGTCCGACCGCGCCTTGACCAGGCTCGCCAGCAGATCGATGGTGAGGTCATGAGAACCAATGGCGAGAAGCCGGTTATCGAGCGCATCTGCCGGAGTCAGCAGTTCCACTCGCACGGACTCGCCCTCGGAGTGACCGCTGACTTCCGGAGGGATTCGCAGAATTCCATCCGCGCGCGTCAGCGACGTCATCATTCCCGCTCCGCCGGCCAGTGGGATGGCCACGACGCGGCCGGCCACCCTGCCCAGGATGACGCGCACGTGCTCTTCCAGACCTGCTTTCGAGGGGAGCTTGCGGCCGACGATCGCTTCGACTATCTGAGGTTCCGTCGCGACGATGCCTTGCATGTGAAACAGCAAGGGACGCACGAATTCCCGGAAAGAGACCACAGCGGATACTGGATATCCGGGTATGCCGACAACCGGCTTGCCGTTCAGCGAGGCCAGCAACGTGGGCTTCCCGGGCATCACCGTGACTCCATGTACAAGCAGCTCTCCCATTTCCGCCAGAATTGACGGCGTGTGGTCTTCCGAGCCGGCTGAAGACCCGGCAATGATCAGAATGACGTGATTTCCGGCCGACAATCCTGCGGCGATCGCCTCTCTGATCTTCTCTGGATCGTCGGGGATCGTCTCCGCAAGGACGGCCTCGGCCCCGCATTCCGCAACCATGGACGAGAGCACCTGGCCGTTGACTTCCAGGATGGCGCCCACGGGAAGGGGGTCGTGCGCCTCTTCGGGTGACACAATCTCATCGCCGGTCGGTATGATGAGAACTCGCGGCTTCTGGAAGACCTCCACTTCGAGAATCCCCGCAGCCAACAGCGCGCCTTGATCATGCGGGCGAATCCGATGGCGTGCGGGAAGCAGAATTTCGCCTCTGACAACGTCCTCTCCGGTCTTGCGGACATTTTCCCATGGATAGACCGCTTCCCCGATCTCGAATCCTGCACCCACTGGCTCGACCTTCTCAATCATCACCACGGCATCGGTGCCTTCCGGAAGTGGATCGCCGGTATCGACCTGGATTGCGCCGGACTCCGCGCCCAGGAAAACGGGACTCTCCGGAGAGGCTCGGAATGTGGCGGCGGCGCGAACGGCCACGCCATCCATGGCTGCCGAGTGATATGCAGGAATGGATCGTGCTGCTTTGACCGGTCCGACCAGAACGCGCCCCAGCGACTGCCGGACCGGCACGGCCGTCGGTGCCATGAAATAGCTCTGAAAGCGCGAAAAAAAGATGTCTTTGGCTTTACCGAGCGACTTGAGATTGCGATACACCTGCCGTCGAGTTTTCACGAGGATGATCCTCTCCTCACCAGCCCACTACCTCCACCGTATCCCCGCGGGCAAACCCCTCCACGTTCATGGGCACCACGACCAGTCCGTCTGCTTTGACCATCGTGGAGAGCATCCCAGACTTCCCGAAGACAGGGTGCGCAAAACATGCGCCTTTGGCGGTCTTCGTCAAGCCGACGCGAATGAACTCCTCCAGTCCGATGATGGAGTGTATTGAGGAAGCAAGTTCCGCTTTCGTACGCTGGCCCAACGGACCTTTCTCGAGATTGCATCCCTGAAGGTATCTGAGAAAGGGGACCAGGAAAACTTGGGCGACAATTAAGGCCGAAACCGGATGCCCGGGCAAGCCGAATATCGCTTTTCCCTTCCATTCCGCCAGCATTGTAGGTTTCCCGGGCCGGATTGCCACGCCGTGCGCAAGGAGCTCGACTCCTGCCAGGCTCGACACGACGTCCACCATGAGATCGCGGACACCGACCGAGCTTCCGCCGGAAAGTACAACGAGGTCGCCCAGCTCCAATCCCCTCTCGAGCGATTCGCGGAGCATTTTCGCGTTGTCCGGAACAATGTCGAAGACAATCGGGGCTGCACCCGAAGAGGTCACCAGGGCCGAGATCGAGTGACTATTCGCGTCGCGGATTTGTCCCGGCCGCGGTCTCTTTCCAACGGAGACTATCTCGTCTCCGGTCGAGATGACAGCCACGCGCGGCTTACGATAAACGGGAACCCGGTCAATTCCAAGGGCAGCCAAAAGTCCCAATTCCTGCGCGCGCAGGACCCGCCCCGCTCGGACGACCGTTTCGCCAGACTTGACGTCCTCGCCTTTTTCCAAAACATTTGCGCCGACGGTTACCGGCCGCGATACCTCGATGCTGCTCCCGCCGGCATGGTTGGTGTATTCCACCATGACGACAGCATCGGCGCCACGCGGCAGAAAGCCGCCGGTCGGAATCTGCGCGGCTTGCCCTGGACTTAGCACAGCATCCGGGATCGTGCCCATCTCCACTGCGGCAGTTATTTCGAGAAAACAGGGAATGGAGTCTGAGGCGCCGAACGTGTCCTCGGCCCGAACGGCATAACCATCCACTGTCGAGCGCGCCCACTCGGGCAAATCCTCAGGCGAGATCGTATCTGCAGCCGCCAGTCTCTGCAGCGCGGCATCCAGGGAGACGTGTTCGGGTGACGGCCTTGCGAAGCGGCTTGTGCGCTGGATAAACTCATCGGAGGAAATCACGTGAAGAAACTCGGGCAAGCCTTCCTCCTTGCCGATCGGCGCCCGCTGCCAACCGGCGGCCCAAGGGGGCGATCGTTTTCGCTCCTGAGAGTGACAAGCTGCGGCACGCAGCGTTGTTGCATTCCGCGCCGATTGGACAAAGGTTTAGCTTTTATCCCGAATGCTCTGGAGGCGCAAGCAAATTCCTCCTTACTACTTCAGCAATCCCTCGATAGCCGACACTACTTCCGGCGCATCGGGTTTGACGGCCGGTTCGAAGCGCTGCACCACCTGTCCATTGCGATCTACAAGAAACTTCGTGAAGTTCCACTTGATATCGCCGGCGACGGATGGATTGGCCTCTTTTGTGAGGTACTGGTAAAGCGGAGTTGTATCGTCCCCTTTCACAGATACTTTGGCGTAGAGCGGAAATGTCACGTCGTATTTTGTGGAGCAGAATGTCTTGATCTCCTCATTGGTCCCGGGTTCCTGGCCCCCGAAGTTATTCGCGGGGAACCCCAGAACGACAAATCCCCTGTCCTTGTATTTCTCGTAAAGAGCTTCCAGTGCCGTGTACTGCGGCGTGTAGCCGCACTTGCTGGCGACGTTCACCATCAGGATTACCTTGCCTTTGAAGCTCGAAAGCGCCGTCGGTTTTCCGTCGATGGACGGCAGGGTGAAATCATAGATGCTCGAAGCGGCAAACATCGATAGTGCCACCATAAAGATGATCCCCCCTACAAAAAGCACACGTAGATTACCCATCTTGGTTTCTCCTTCCCACCCTTACTACAGGAATTATAGCGGCAGGCCAATTGTTGGGCAAATTGGAACTCGATGGGGATGCGGACACAATGCCGTTAACTGATTCCTGATTCGAGATTCGAGATTCAATATTCTCAATCTCGAATTTCGAATCTCGAATTTGGCTTAGACACGGACCGTCATTAAATCGCCAGGTGCGTTCCGTTAGGGACGCAAAACGGAGTTAACCGCCCGAATAGATCGGCGAAATGGCAAGGGTATCGCCGTTTTCCAGGAGTTCGTGAAGGGCAACGGCCTTGCCGTTGCGCGTGATGATCTTCGGCCTGTGCGTCGAAATGGCCAGCAATGCGAGCACAGCTTCCACTGTCGGCGCTCCGGCCATTTCGATCTCTTTCTCGCTGAAACCGGTCTCATAAATCAAGGGGCCGATCAGTTTCACCTTGATCTTCATGTCAGGGTCGCGAACCTCTCCGCCTCGGCGGCCTCCGCGTCGAGGCCAACCTTGCTCAACGTAGCCTTGGTCGGAATCCCACGGCTGTCATAGCCGCGTTGATCGTAGTAATGCTGAAGCAGCCCGTCGTACTTGTCCAATTCGAGAACCTTACCGGCAATCGGGCCTTCCTTGTCGGCGTTGGATGGATCGAACCAAACCGCCGGAGGATAATCGGCTTTGCGATCGGTATTTGGGAATTCCCGCAGGTAGTTCAGCTTGATCATGCTGTAAACCCGGTCCGCAGTGGCCCACATATCGTCAAGGGTCCAGTTCAGGCTGGTGATAGTGTTGAAGTACTTTGGATAGTTGTCCAGCGGCCAACCAAGCTCGATCCAAGGAAAGCGGCAGGCGACGAGGAATTCGAACATGCCGCCCCGGATACGCTGGAGCTCGATTACCTTGGCCGCCTTTTCCGGACCATACGATTCGCGCGTCGTGTGGTTGATCTCGAAGGTAATGATCCATGCCTCGCGGTGGTGAGCGCCTATAGGAGAAACCCCAAAGGCGAGTGCCTGGCCTGGGATGAACTTGCAGTTATAGGCGGCGACTTCCAGGCCTTTGACCTGCATCGCATAGGCCTCGGAGTTGTGACCGAAGGCGCGTGCCATGCGCAGTGAGCCGTCGGCCAGGAGATTTCCGACCTTTCCCTCGCGGTGGGCGGCCATGTGCAGCAGCTGCTTGGCGCGTATGGCGTCGCCGAACTTGAAATCGCCGTCCGTTGCCCCATGATCGACGGCGTCGGCATAAAAACTGAGCACACAGCCCGCGGACATCGTGTCGAGGCCGTACTCATCGCACAGGTAGTTCAGACATCCGACCTGCGGCAGGTCGAAGATCTCCAGGTTGGAGCCGAGCAGCGCGATGTTCTCGTAATCAAGTTCCGATTCATGCCCCGCGTCATCATGGATAGTGATGCCGCAGCGCATCGTGCAGTTGGGGCAGCCGTATGTGGCGACGCGCGCGTTGTTGAGCCGCTCGCCGTCGATGTGCCACGCCTCCGGATGCTGGGTCTTGCGGAAATTCCGGACGGGGAGTCCGGCCACTTCATTGCAGAACTGAAGCACTCCCGTCGTGCTTTGCTTCGACCAGCCGGTCTCTTGATCGATCTTGTGGACTTTCTTGAGGTCGCCGATTCCCAGGGCCTTCATGGCCGCAGGATCGGCCTGCGGAATCGGATGCGTGCCTTTGACGACGATCGCTTTGAGGAGCTTTGATCCCATGACCGCGCCGATGCCGGGCCGGCCGCCGGCGCGTCCTTCCAAGCTGCGGATCACGGCAAAGCGGTTCATGTTTTCACCGCCCTGCCCTATGTTGAGAACTCCGACTCCTGCGCCGTACTTGCCGTAAATCCAGTCGTTAGTGGCGTACGTGCCCTGTCCCCAGACTGCATCCGCCGGAAGGAACTCCACCTTGTTGTCTTCGATGTAGATCATAGTCGGGCGGTCAGCCTTACCTTCGACGATCATGGCATCGTAGCCAGCCTTGCGCAGCTGCTCGGACACCCGTGTGCCCAGGTTCCCGTCTCCATAAAAACCCGTCAACGGCGACTTGGCGGCAACGACGCATTTACCCGTGTTTGGAGCCGGGATGCCTGCAATAGGCCCGAGGGCGACGATGAGCTTATTGTCAGGGCCGAGAGGATCGGTGCCGGGCTTGACCTCGTCGTAGAGGATTTTTGACGCGAAGCCTCTGCCGCCAACCCATTTGTGGGCGAACTCCTCGCTAAACGGTTCCTTTTTATACGTTTTTGTCGTTAGATTGACTCTGAGAATGTTGCCGGTCCAGCCGTACATGATGATGCCTCCACGGAATAATAGGGGTTCGCAGTATAACTGCGGCCTATTGAATAGCATGGGACTTATTTATAGTCAATCAAACGCAGAGCGGCCGGGTTTTGCAGAGAAGAAAAAGCCCTGCTCCCCAACGGGAAGCAGGGCTCTGTGCAAAGAATCCGCGCTGAAGCTAAAACATGATCTTCAGGCCGAACTGGATAACGCGGTTAGGTTCGCCGCCCGAAGCGACATTCGCCGAGCTGGGTAGTGATACGGCCAGACAGCAGGTCTCACCAAACAACGTGCTGACGATGCTGGGAGAACCGCTGCTTGCCGCCAGCGGGGACGCGAAGTTCGTATGGTTCAAAACGTTGAAGGCCTCCCCGCGGAACTGCAGCTTGAATCGCTCTGTAATAGTGAAGTTCTTCATCAAGCCCGCATCGAAATTCCAGAAACT
>Ga0187882_1001769_pt1 | contig 21148 bp, 15 predicted proteins | sample June2016WEW_19_1_3_FD_132991 | JGI IMG/M metagenome (GOLD analysis project Ga0187882, IMG submission 132991) | Peatland microbial communities from SPRUCE experiment site at the Marcell Experimental Forest, Minnesota, USA - June2016WEW_19_150 | ecosystem: Environmental > Terrestrial > Soil >... | reverse complement strand
GGGGTTGCGCTCGCCGCCATCACGGCAAAGCACCAGGGGGCGGGGGAAGCACTCCTCATGATTATCGGATCGAGCGCGGCGGCGATGGCGGGATTCCTGACCCTGGTCGGGCCGATGCTGATCCGCGATGACCTGCGCAGCGACCTGCTGCAGATGGATCTCCTCAAGACCTACCCGCTGCCCGGCTGGACGATTTTACTGGGCGAGGTAATGGCGCCGTCTGCGGTCCTGGCGGCCGCGCAATGGTTCCTGCTGCTGATCGCGGCCGCGTTGATCCCGAGCCTCGGGCGGATGCATCCGTCGTTTTCGCAGCGCGTGCTCGTGGGGTTGAGCGCGGCGCTCGTGCTGCCATGCTTCAGCATGATCGGCGTGCTCATTCAGAATGCGGTCGCGCTGATCTGGCCCGGCTGGGTCGAGCTTGGCAAGGGGAATCGTCAGGGGATCGAGGCGATGGGCCAGAGACTCATCACCATCGTGGCGACCCTGCTGACGCTCGTGGTCGCGGTCATTCCCGCGGCCATAATCTTCGGCATTATCTATTTCCTGGGGTCGTTTGTGATCGGCACCGCCGTGATGCCGATCGCCGCGCTGGCCTCGGCATTGTGCCTGCTCGCCGAAGCCGGCTTCGCCATCATGTGGCTCGGCCGCATCTTCGATACATTCGACGTCTCCCGTTCCTAACGCGGTATGTATGGCAAATTATGCGATGCAATCGTATAATGTCGGCAGTTTGCGCGACTTCGAGTGGTTTCTCCGCGCCCATGACTTAGGTTCCGCCAATCTGCTGAACGAAGCCGATCTCGCGCGCTACGTGGGGATCTCGCCTTCCACGGCCAATCACTGGATTTCCACGCTGGAGGCTTCCGGCCAGGCTGTGTTGCTGGAGCCGTCGTCTCCCAATCGTACCAAATCCCTGGTCAAGAGTCCCAAGCTCTACCTGTCAGATACCGGTCTGCTCTGCGCTTTGCTGTGAATATCCGCTCGGAGAAAGCCCCGATTTATCCGTGTAAATCCGCGGCCAAAAAATGTTTTGGTTTAGGTATTGCGGTACTAAGGTTCATGAACAATCGGAGTTAGACTTCCCTCCCCACAGCGGAGTTGTTGGTGATATGCTTCGCCCGCGATTTTCGCAACCGCAGAGGGAGCTTGCCATGACGACGAAGTCCAAATGGGTTCCGGCCATTGCTTGCGCGTGCTGCTTGGTTTTCAGTGTCTCTATACAGCGGCCATTGGCTGCCCAAAAGCAGCATGCCACGGTGCGGGTGACTACTCGCCTCGTGGAAGTGAACGTGGTTGCGCAGGACAAAAAGGGCGCGGCAATCACCGATTTGACACGCGATGACTTCGAAGTGAGCGAGCAAGGAAAACCGCAGGCACTGTCGGTATTCCTGCTCGAATTACGGGCTCGCTTCGTCGTTGCAGGTCATCCACGACTTTACCGGCAATTCTGAGGCGCTGGTTCGAGCGATCGATCATTACCGCATCCGATCGTCTATGGAACAAACGGCTTCGACGCCCGCAATTGAAGACAACACCTGGCTCGCGGAGAATGGGCAGGAAGCAAATATCATCGCCGCGATGGATGCGTTCCTGAATAGCGCCAACGACCTCTCCGCCCGTTACTACATCGAGCAACGCACGACCATTACCCTGCGCGCGCTTGAGGCCATCGCGAACCATCTCGCGTCCCTCCCCGGACGCAAGAGCCTGGTATGGGTTTCCGCCGGCTTCCCGTTCACTTACGGCAGCAATACCATGCGGCTCAACCAGTTGTCCGAAGGGGTAAAGAACTTCTCGGAGGTCCTGTCGCATACCGCACAATCTATCGCGAATGCCAACGTGGCCATATATCCGGTCGATGCGCGCGCCCTCATTGGGTCGGCCACCATCAATCCCAGCATGGGTGCGGCGCTGGTCACGAACACAGCCCGGCAGGCAGCGACCATCGATACTCAGGCGACAGACGAGGTATTCGCCTCCCACAGTACCATGCAGGAATTGGCCGACCAGACCGGCGGGCGTGCGAGTTACGATACGGGTGACGTGCAGGGAGCGATCCGGCGTGCGCTCGATGACTCACAAACGACTTACACCCTGGGATATTACCCATCCGACACCAGGTTTGACGGCAACTTCCGATCCATTAAAGTATCCGTAAAACGCCCTGGGGTTCAACTCAAGTACCGGCGCGGATATTATGCATTTCCGGATGAGCCCTCGGACGATGCTCATCGGCAGAAGGCGCTCAGTGCCGCCGCAACCAGCATGCTTGACTCAACCGGGGTCGGCTTTTCCGTCGAGGTGACCAAATCGACCTCAGGAAACGCTGCCATGCAACTCGTCATGGACATAGATACCAACTCAATAAAGCTGGAGCCGGTTCAAGACAACTGGGCTGGTGGTTTGGATGTCATGCTTGCCCAATTTGACGGCAAAGCCAATCTCTTAAAAAGCAGCGGGCGCCAGGTGACCCTCAATCTGACGGCTGCGGACCGGGAGCAGTTGTTGCGGCATGGCTTTGTGCTGAATGCGCCTATTCAGGTGAAAGAAAACTGCGACCACATCCGGATCATCCTGCGCGATGTCAAAACCGGCGCCATCGGCAGCGTCACGATTCCGCTTTCCTCTGTTCGCTGACTTGACGCAGTTTTGCTGACATGCGACGGCAGGCTGGCCCGTGCTCCCGGCGTTGGAAGGAGGGTCGAGCTCATCTGCTAGGGAACTGATGACGACAATTAATTTAATTCATCTGTCTCAGAAACTGACCTGCGGTTTCGGTCAAGCTCCGATTCGAAACTCATCCAATCCCGACTATCCGTGTCGGTGCAATCGCTCAAAAAACTGGCTTGGTCAGTCCCCGTTCGATGCCAGGCGGTATTCGGTGCGTGAGCGCACGTTGACGCCGGGCCGATCGACGGTCACACGGATATGGCGAAGCGAGGCGGCGCGCGAATGGGTCGTAGGATAATAGCAGATCGTGTACTGATGGTTGAGATCATCCGAAATGCGGGAAAAAGCCGACTCGGCATCCTTGCTATTTGCGGTTTGGTCAAAATGCCCACCGCTGCCGGAGCTCAGGCTCTGCAGATATTGCGTGGCATGGACGTAGACCTTGTCTCGGTCGAGGTATCCCTTGGGTGCCTTGTCCACAGCGTACGTGGACGACAGCCTGGCGCGATTCCTCGTGTCGTACTGAATCACATAGACAGGCGCGTCGGATTGTTCGATTTCCACGAGCGTGCCCGGTTCATCCGTCAGACCGCTCGATGTATCTAATCCGTCCGTAAACAGAACAATTGCCTTGCGCCCCAAAACATAACGCAGCCGCTCCTCCACGGCCAACTTGAGGGCATCGTAGAGCCTGGTGTTCTCACCCATGCGGACCTGAGAAATTGCACTGAGGATCGTTTCGCGGCCGCTAGTCAACTCAGAGTCGAGGTAAACCCGGGAGTCGAAAGAAATCACCAAGATGCGGTCGTCAGGGCGGAGCGCGGGAGCAAGGCCCGCTGCGGCCTGTTGAATCTCAGGTTCCTTGAAACGCATACTCAGAGAAGTATCAATGAGGAGCGCTACGTTGAGCGGCTGGTCTTCAGGGATGAAGCTGTCGATTTTCTGCTCGACATAATCTTCGAATATGTGAAGCTCTGACTGCTTCAGGTCAGTAACATATCCCCCGTTTGCATAAGTGGCAATGACCGGCACCGTAACGAGTGTGCCATCGGCTTTGACTGCAGTATTGGCAGAGGAGACATTTGGTTTTCCACCGGCTGCAGGCAATCCTCCTCCGCCCGGTACAGTGCTGACTGTATTAATCACCGAACCGGCCAGGGCACGAGGCGGCTGGGGGTTGGTGAAGATTGCGCTCACGGCCGGAAGCTCTCCTCCTTCGAGAAACTTTTTCACCAGATCTTCAAGCGAGACAGACTTATGATTGCTGCTGGACACAACTCCTTCCCAGACGCGCGCCCCGTAAAGAGCGGCGCCATTATCCGGGGAACGCCGATAGGCTTCCACAGGTACGGCAATAGCCATCGCGAGCGACGCAAGATTCGGTTTTTCATCATGCAATCCGCTAAAGGAGACGCCAGGAGGTCCGGCAGTGGTGGACAGAATGTCAGGGTCACTCCAGGTAGGGTGCGACGAGCCATCCCATGTGAGCACCGGCGGCTGCGGACCCGCCGTCCCACTCGTCAGCATCCTGGCTATAGACCTGGTTCTGGTCTCGGCAAGAAAGATAAGATCCGCATCGGCGTCGGAGCCAACGATCTGGTATTTTTTATCATTCCGAAACTCCTTTTCGATCTTTGCTTTTCCGTCCGAATCCGGGACGCCTCCGGGAATCGTTTCGCCACCGCTGAGAAACAGCTCAGGCGCGCGAAACGGCGCCGGCTCTGGAATCGGCGCCCTGCTGCGAGGAGGGGAACCGGGCACATAGGTTATATTAAAGAGGGACGCATCCCATGGTGTTTTAATCGCAACCACGTAGACTGACTGGCCATGCTTGGTTTTAGACGCCTGAGCGCCAAGCACCGGCACCAGCAGCAACGGAATCAAATAAAACCACAGGACACATTTAGCTGCGCGCCCTTTGCACATGAGAGATCACTCCTCAATTTGCTCAAAGACTGGGCTTCCTCAGTCCCCCCTGGATGCCGGGCGGTACTCGGTGCGTGAGCGCACGTTGACGCCTGGCAAATCGACTGTGACGCGAATGCGGCGAGCGGCGCTGCCGCCTGTCTGATTAGCAGGTCGGTAGAAGAGGGTATACTGATGGCAGAGATCTTCCGAAATGGCGGCAAATGCTGCGATGACTCCGTTGTTGTCCTGAACCCGCACGAGTCGCCCTCCACTGGCGCTGCTGAATTCCTGCAGATCCCGGGTAACGCGGGCGGACACCCGATCGCTGCTCGAGTTTGCCGCCGCAGCTTTTGACGAATTATTCGCGGTTGCTGAGCCGGCATAGTATGGGCTTGGGCTATATTGAATTACATAGACCGGGGCACCGGACTCTTCAATCGCCGCGAGCGCGCCTGCGGCGTCAACCAACCCGCTGGCTGTATCCACCCCGCTCGCCAAGAGCACCATGGCCTTGCGTCCGGGAAACTGCTGAACACGCTCCCTCACCGCCAGCTCCACGGCGTCATAAAGTCTGGCGCTGCGACTCAAGTGCATTTGTGATATCGCACGCACGAGTTCCTCGCGGTCGTTCGTCAGCTCGGAATCCAGATAAACCCGGCCGTTAAAAGACATGGCCAGGATCCGATCCTCGGGACGCAGCCGCGGCAACAAGGCCAGAGCTTGCTGTCGAATATTATCAACATTTGCGATCATGCTTACGGAAGTATCCACGAGGAGAGCTGCATTGAAAGGCGCATCTCCGGAGATCAGTTTTTCGGTTTGTTGCTCGACGCCATCCTCAAATACGTGAAAATCCGATTGCTTCAAATCGGAAATATATTTCCCGTTCTCATCGGTGACGATTACGGGTACTGGGGTGAGCGCATCGTCAATGGTTGTCACGGCGTGGTCCGAAGATGTTTTCTGATTCTGAGGTTCCGGCGCAGGAGCTGCGTGCGGTGGTTGGATGCCAGGACAGACCGCGCTGGTGCGCGCGAATGTTGTTTCCTTTCCGAACTGCTTTACCAGATCGTCGGGCGCCACCGGCTTTCCATTGAAGCTTTGCACGGCACCGTCCCAGAGTTTTGACTTCAAAAGCGCGGCGCCGTCATGCGCGTTGCGCGGGTATTCCGCTGCGGGAACGACGAGGGCCATGGCTGTTCCCAGAAAATACGGCTCCTTATCAAAATCCGGCCGCGCGTCAAGAATATGGACGACAGGAGGGCCTTTGATGTCCTTCGGCGCTGGAGGGGGCGCTGGAGGCATGGGAGGCAAGTAAACGGGATAATCCGTATCCGTTGTCGGTGGCCCATTTGCCCCCGGGATTCCCTGAGCCGGAGGCAACGGGCGGCTTCTGGGCTTAGGCAGCTGCCCTATCCCAGTGACAAAAGACGAAAATCTTGCCTCGAGTAAAAAGACGTAATCCGCTTCTGCGACGGTGTCTACAATCTGGTACTTCTTTTCTCTGCGAAACTCCTTTTCGACCCGATCCGTCATCGCCCCATCCAGGATGCCCCCTGGGACTTCCTCCCGCGAGGAGAGAAACAGTTCCGGTGTGCGAATCTGTGGTTGAGGAAGAAGGGAGTTCGAGAGGACCTTTACTTCGTAAGGCCCGGCGTGCATGCCTTGCAGGCAGGCGTTGAAGAGTGGTGCATCAATCAGCGTTCTCACCGCGACCACATACACTTTCTGGCCGCGGATAAATTCCCCGGTCTGTGAGGCGAGCGGTTGGACCGAAACCAGGGCGAAAATGCCTGACAGGGAGATGATTGCTGCAAGAAGCACCTTGCGCATCGGCGTTTCCCTTGGTCCGCGACCCGCTTAATACATGTTAGTCGTGTGACTGCTGAGGGGACAAATGAAACTGTATCCCTATTAATGAGATGCTGGTTTGGTTATGGAGGTTCAGTCTTTGATCCTTTTTGAGATCCCTGCAATCTAGATCAGAGTGTGGCCGGCAAAACCCCATGCACGCTGACAATAACTTGAATGTCTGTGTTCGGCGGTGTTTTTCCGCGTCCCGAAGCAAACTTGTGCTATGGGTCCGTGAACAGTCCGCGCTAGGATGTTGACATGCTGCCTCATCAATTCCGAATCCAATACATCCTGGTCCCCGCGATCCTTTGCTGTGCGCTCTCAGCCGTCGCTCAGGCGCCTGCAGACGGCGTGCGATTTGAGTTCAAGCCTGATCAATCGGTCTATATCCTGGCCGCGAAGACCTCTACAAGGATAGAGCTCGAACTCGGGGACAAATTTTTTCTAAACGCAGTCGATTTGTCATGCGGATCGGTTGTCAAAAACGTCTACGTCCCCAGGTCGCTGCTGACTGCCCGCCCATCGGACGGAGGAACGCTGGAAGGTTCTGACCTCACGGGCAGTCCCATGATTAGCACCGATTCTCTGGTCAAGACCTCAATCGAGGATGCATTCAGAACGGAGAAAAAATTCAAGATCGCCGACACAGCCGATAGCTCCGATTTTGTGTTTTTCGCATTCAGCGATTACCCGTTCTCCAGCGGCTTGAAGAGTTCGACTCGTTACGAAGAGGGCACTCTGATTCATGACAAGGTAGGGGGAACTGTTCAGGACATTATCCTCAGCGATTACGGCGCAGACTCACCGTATGCGACCGATGTTGTGGCTGTCTTTGGTTTCGTGCTGTCCACGCCTGTGTTTCGGCAAGTCAGGAAGGACGTCGTGGCTTTGAGCAATGCCGCCCTATGGCAGGGCTACGTTCAGAGCATCACCCCGGCAGCCAGATGCAACTATCCGGCGCAGCAGCCGGCCGCCAGCGAGCTCGTCAAGAAGTTTCACGAAGATGTGCTGAAGTCGAAGAAGCCCGTGCGAACGGCAGCTCCCCAACGGGCCCAAGCTGGCACAGACAAGAATGCTCCTGCGTTGAAGACTCCGGATCAGCCGCCCGTACCAACCGCGCTGCCTCCCGTCTCAAAGGACACGGCCGCCATCAAGGTCGAAACCTCGCTGGTGACGGTTCCTGTCATCGTGCTCGAACGCGGCGGGAGATTCGTAGCGAACCTGACTCAGCAAGATTTTCACGTCTTCGAGGACGACGTCGAACAAAAGATCGACCATTTCAGTACGACGGAAGCCCCCTTCAATGTCGTCGTGCTGCTGGACGCCTCGGCCAGCATGCGTCTTCAGGGCACGGACGTCCAGCGCGCGGCCACAGCGTTTGTCAAGGAGCTGCACCAGCAGGATCTCCTGAGTGTTGTGTCAGTGAACAGTGAGATCTATGTGAATACGGACTTCACCTCCGACCGCGCCCTGCTCGAAACCGGTATCCTCCAGGCGCGTAAAGGATCCGGGACGCGGCTTTACGATGCCGTGGATCTGGTGCTCACCAAGTGGCTGAGCCGCGTCGAGGAGCGCAAGGCCATCGTGCTCTTCAGTGACGGCGTGGACACCGAAAGCCGGCTGACCGATGCCGGACGCAGCCTCGAGTTGGCGGAAGAATCAGGGGCCCTGATTTATACCATTCGCTATGATACGGCGAACGATGTTCCTCGCCAGACTTCAACAACTTTACTTGGTAATGTGTTGGTTGCCCCTGGACGTTCCAATGTTTCCGTAGCCGGCGCGGAAGCATATCGCGAGGCTTCCCTGTATCTGAGCGCCTTGGCCGAGCACACAGGGGCGCGCGGTTTTCAGGCCAAAACCATCGGCGACCTGGATCAGGCGTTCTCTCAAGTTGCTGAGGATCTGCGCCAACAATACGAGCTTACCTACTATCCTGCCAACACGGCGCGCGACGGCGCCTACCGCCACATCCGCATCCAGGTAGACCGGCCCGATGTTGTCGTGCGCGCCCGCCCCGGATATCGCGCGGCTCAGACTCCCACAACCGTCAAATAGCCCATGCAAAATTGGTGTCAGGCAACTATTTCACCAAATTCCGGGCCTCAGCCGGACCTCTGGACCGTTCCTGAAAATGGTTAAATAGTTGCCTGACACCAATTTTATGCGAGGAGGTCGAGAGTGTCATGGTCCAGTTGCCGCTCCACCGACAAGACGCGCAGATTGGTTTTTGCAGCCACCGTCGCCTGGTCCACTTCGTATAGCTTCGCGGCAAGATCCGGGGTCCCGGAATAAGAATCTTCCTCTTGCGATTTCACGCCGGATACGGACTGGGTTCCGGGTCGCGCCGCAGGATCGCGTCGCGCATTCACGCTGCCGGCGGCGATGTCTTGAGCAGCTTGGTCGAGAGTGCGGTAAGCCGCGCGCACACCCTCGGCCGAAATGGCATCTAGATTAGGCATGATTCTCCTCGATATCGAGCATATCGGCCGCATCCTCGGATGACATGAGCGCTTTCGCGTGCACTGGGTGCGAGGCCAATCCATTGATAGGTGAAATTTGCAGGTCCTGCGCGGCCCCGGGACGCATCTTGAAAAAGCCGTGGTCCACGGCGAGTTGACGCAGATGGGCCGGCGCTGAAGATGATGGACGTGGCGCTTCTGGGAACGGCCCTTCGAACCGGGCGGATCCGAAGGGCCGGATGCTCATGCGGAGGGATAACTACTTTTTCAGGGTCATCATATAGGCAACCAGGTCAGCCAGGTCGCCGTCAGAGATCTTGCTGGCGGGATAAGCCATCATCAATGTCTTGGGGTTCATATCCTTGGGACTTCTGATCCACTTTTTCACCTGGTCTTCCGTCAGCTTGGTGCCGACGCCGTCCAGTGGATTCTTTCCCCCCACTTTTGCGATCGAATGGCACACCTTGCAATTCTGCTTCGCGTATACGTCCTCACCCTTTTTGGCACTCGCTTGAGGCGCGGAAAATGCCGCGATGCCGCACGCCAGAACCAGCCCAACTACAACTGCCAAACAAAATACTTTTTTCATACCTCGCTCCTAGGAAGGATTTTTGTTGAAAGATCCGGCAAACTGCGAAATCTTACTCAATGTCCACCCAATGCGTCAACCAAGGTGTTGGGGCTCGGATCTCAGCTCCCGCGCCCTGGCTGGGAATAACCACCGCAGCCTGACCGGACGGCTACAATACTCCGGTCGGCTCTGAAAATGCAAGAACAAGGAGTCTCCGATGCCTGTAACGAAAATCCGTTGTGCGGCGTTCTCATTGCTCGTTTGTCTCGGCATTGCTCTTGAACCAGTCAGCTTCCAGGCTGGTGCGCAGTCTGGTTCTACGATCCGCGGCTTCTCCGCGGACCAGGCGAAAGAAGAAGCAGCGTGGGAGCAAAAAATGCGCGTGATCCCACAGCCGGAACTGATGCGTGCCTACCAGGCCAATCTTGCCTCTGCGCCGCACAATGTCGGTTCCCCAAAGGACAAGGACAACGCAGAGTGGCTTTTGCAGAAGTTCAAATCCTTCGGATTGCAGGCCTCGATCGAGGAGTTCCAGGTTCTCTACCCCACGCCGAAAGAACGCCAGGTCGAACTTTTGTCGCCGGAGCATTATGTGGCGCAGCTCAAAGAGCCCGCGGTCGCCGGAGATCCCGACTCTGCCCAGTCCGGCCAGCTGCCGACCTTCAATGCCTTCAGCGCCGACGGCGACGTTACTGCCCCCATCGTCTATGTCAATTACGGTGTTCCCAGCGATTATGAAACCCTGCAGAAGCTGGGAGTGGACGTAAAGGGGAAAATTGTCCTGGCACGTTACGGCGGCAGTTGGCGTGGAATCAAGCCGAAGGTGGCCTACGAACACGGCGCCGTGGGCTGCCTGATTTACTCCGATCCCAAGGATGACGGCTATTACCAAGGACTGGTATACCCTGAAGGTCCCTACCGCCCGGAACAAGGAGTTCAACGGGGAAGTGTGCTGGACATGCCGCTCTACCCGGGTGATCCGCTCACGCCCGGCATTGGCGCCACAGCGGATGCCAAGCGCCTTCCCATCGCCGAAGCGCCGACGCTTACGAAGATTCCCGTCATGCCTTTGAGCTACGGCGACGCGCTGCCGCTGCTGAAAAACCTGCGTGGGGCGGTGGCTCCCGAGTCGTGGCGCGGCGCCCTGCCGGTGACATACTGCATCGGACCCGGACCGGCTGTGGTGCATTTCAAAGTCACCAGCGATTGGCAGATCCGCACAATCTACGATGTGATCGCCCGCATCGACGGAAGCGTCTATTCCGACGAGTGGATCGTCCAGGGAAACCATCATGATGCCTGGGTCAACGGCGCTTCAGACCCGATCAGCGGCCTCGTTGCCGAACTGGAACAAGCGCGTGCTTTTGGCGAGCTTGTAAAGCAGGGTTGGCATCCCAAGAGGACAATCATAATTGCCGCTTGGGATGGTGAAGAACCCGGATTGTTCGGTTCCACCGAGTGGGTCGAGCAACATGCCGCCGAACTGGATCGAAAGGCGGTTGTCTATCTCAACACGGATTCAAACGGCAAGGGTTGGCTGGGCGCATCCGGATCGCATTCTCTCGAGCGATTCCTGCATGAGGTGGCGCGCGACGTTCCCGATCCAAACCATGGGAAATCCGTCTATGAAGCTCTCAAGGCTCATCGACTCGAGGGGGCCGCGACCGACGTGGCACGGCAGGAGATTACCAAACGCGCCGATTTGCGCATCTCTGCGCTGGGCTCCGGTTCGGACTACACCGCTTTTGTTGACCATATAGGCATTGCTTCGCTTGACCTGGGGTTTGGCGGAGATGGGGGCGGCGGCGTTTATCACTCGATTTACGACAATTTGGCTTGGTTCTCGCGTTTCTCGGATTCCCAATTCGCCTATGGGAAGATCCTGGCCCAACTGGATGGAACGGCAATCATGCGCCTTGCGGATGCAGCCGTTTTGCCCTTCGATTTCACCAATCTCGCCGAGACCACGGCTGGGTATATTTCGGAAATCCGAAAACTCGCCGGCGTCCAGGGGAAAGTCAATTTCGCGCCGCTTCAAAATGCGCAGAAGGAACTGCTGAAGAGCGCGCAGGCTTACGAAAGCGCTTATGAGCAATCAAGCGCCGCCGGCGTCATCTTCAAACAGGATCCAGCTCAGCTTCGGGACCTGAATCAAACATTGTACCGGAGCGAGCGCGCTCTCACTTCGCCGGAAGGCCTGCCCGGAAGGCCCTGGTTCAAGCACCAACTGTACGCTCCCGGTTTTTATACCGGCTATGGCGTCAAGACCATTCCCTATGTGCGCGAAGCCATCGAGCAGCAGCGCTGGCCGGAGGCGGCCAAAGGCGTCGAGGTGGTAAGCCGCCAGCTTTTGGCTTTGGCAGCCCAGCTCGATGCAGCAACGAAGATGCTCAAATAACTTCGTCCCGAGATCGCCCCAGGCTTCAGGCAAAGCAAAAAGACGGGAAAAATTCCCTGAATCCGTACCCACAATCCTGCCAGGGAAAACTATATCCATTGAAAACACAAGACATATTTCTTGTTTAGAGATTGGCGCGCTAATTGCCCTAATCAGAGCTGAAAGAAGTCGAACAACATGCGCTGGGAGGACAAAATGAGAAACGCAAATCGATGGACAATGCTTATGTTTATGGCAGCAATGCTCGCATTGGCGACAGCATCCACCGCACAGGAGAGGACGGATGCAAACGTGATCAGTATGGCCCAAGGCCAGCATGCGACGATCTCGGGCGTCATCGTCACGCGTGGCAGCAACAGTTTCGTGATGAGAGATTCTACAGGCTGGGAAACCATGGTGAAGCTTAGTGGCTCAACGGCCATCAAAGAGAAAAAGAGCAACCCATTCCGCGGGGCGAAGAGATATGAGCCCGAGCAGCTCATTCGCGGGCTCGAGGTGGTGGTTGATGGGGCAGGTGACTCGGATGGAGCGCTGGCAGCCCGTGAGATTCGATTCACCCAGACCGGGTTCCTGGTCGCAAATTCCGTGGAATCGCGCGTTACGCCCGTCGAGGGCCAATTGAAAGAAACCGGGGAAAGGCTGACTCGCACGGAGGAGAACGCAAAGCATCTGACCGGTGAAGTGGAAGAAGTGGGCGCGATCGCCAATGCAGCCCGCAGCGGCGCCAAGGCGGCGCAGGACACCGCGGATACGGCGATCGCCGGAGTGAATGCCGCCAATGAGCGAATTGCTGTCGTGGACCGCGAGGCCAACGAGCGCATTGCCGCCGTTGACGATTATGAGGTCAAAGAGAACGCGGTGATCCATTTCCAGCCGGGCAGCGCGCTTTTGTCGCGCGATGCCAAGCAACAGCTGGATCGAGTGGTACAAGAATCAAAGGATCACAAGGGGTACGCGGTCGAAGTGACAGGCTTCGCCTCCTCGGAAGGCGACGCCACCTTCAACCGGCTCCTGAGCAAACACAGAGCGGATGCGGTCGTACAGTACCTGGCGGACAATCTCGTTCCCTTGCGACGCATCGTTACGCCGTTCGGTTTCGGCGTGAACCAGCCCGTGGCCGACAACAAGACGCCGGCAGGACGTGCCGAGAACAGGCGTGTCGAGGTGAAGATACTCATTAGCAAGGGTTTGACGGAAGGGAAGCCTGCCGACACGACTGGCACAGCGACGCGCAAGTAGCCGTCAGTTCTCTTACTGGCAGCGATCTGCAACTGAAAGTTCTTCGAAGGGATCCGGGCGGCCGGCGACGCCGCCCGGATCTTACCATCCCGCTTGAGCACTTAGTGGAGAGAGGAGATGCGTACGAGGCTGAATACCCCCTCACCTGCGGCCTCAGGCCGGCTTACCGGCGCGACGCATCTCCCATACTATTCATCGTCAAATCCGTCACAATAATTATAAACTCCTCACAGCTATACATGCCGCGCTTCCTGCGCTTATAATTGAACGCCGTCTCACAACGGATACCAGGGCGGTTGTCGAAGCCGTTTGAGATTTCAGAGCGAGACAGGAAAGGATGATTATGTTCTCCCGTGAGACTTACGTTCGCCGCAGAGAGGTGCTCAGGAATTCAGTCAAATCAGGGATCTTGTTGTTTCTAGGCAACGAGGAAAGCCCTATGAACTATCCGGCAAATCAATACACGTTCCGCCAGGACAGTTCATTTCTTTATTATTGGGGACTCGATACCCCCGGATTGGCGGCGGTGATCGATTTAGAAAATGGAACCGAAACGGTGTTTGGCGATGACCCAACTGTGGCGGATATCGTTTGGACGGGCCCGCAGCCCCTGCTGCGAAGCAGGGCAGACATGGTGGGTGCAAACCGGGCGCTGCCATTGGCAAGCCTTGAAGAAACGATTGGCGAAGCGATCCATGGATCCCGCCCTGTTCATTACCTTCCGCCCTACCGGGCTGAGAATGTGTTAAAGATCGAAAAACTGTGCGGCATACACCCTTCCTTTACCCAGAAGTACGCCTCAGTCGCCTTTACGAAGGCAGTGGTCGCGCAGCGGTCGATCAAAGCTCCCGAGGAGATTGGGGAAATCGAAAAGGCCGTTACGATTACGTACGAAATGCAAACCTATGCCATGAAGATGACGCGGCCGGGCATGGCGGAGCGCGAAATCGCCGGGGCAATCCATGGTGTTGCGCTTGCGCATGGCGGCGAGTTGGCTTTTCCGATTATATTCTCCGTTCATGGTGAGACTCTTCACAATCACTACCATGGAAATGTGATGCAGAACGGCAACATCATCGTCAACGACTGCGGCGCGGAATCAGGGCTTCATTACGCCGGCGATCTGACGCGCACCTTTCCGGTCAACGGCAAGTTTACGGCCCGACAAAGAGATGTCTACCGCGTGGTCCTGGATGCGCAACAGAAAGCCCTCGAAGCGATCAAACCCGGTGTTCCGCATCGTGATATTCATTTGTTGGCATGCAAGGCTCTCTCGTCGGGCCTCCGGCAGCTCGGGCTCTTGAAGGGGAACATCGACGAGGCTGTAGCCGCGGGAGCTCACGCCATGTTTTTCCAATGCGGGCTCGGCCACATGATGGGGCTTGACGTCCACGACATGGAAGATCTGGGAGAGCAGCACGTGGGTTACGAAGAAATGCAACGCAGTCCGCAGTTCGGGCTCTCCTACCTCCGCCTCGCGAAACCTCTGCGCGCGGGGTTTGTGATAACCGTCGAACCGGGACTGTATTTCATCCCTGAACTGATGGATCAATGGAAAGCTCAGCGGAAGTTCGAGCAGTTTATTGATTATGAAGTGCTGGAAACCTATCGTGACTTCGGCGGGATTCGGATCGAAGATGACGTCCTTGTGACGGAGACCGGGTATCGCCTCCTCGGGAAGCCCGTGCCGAAGACCATCGCGGAAGTGGAAGCTGCGTGCATGCGATAACGTGCAAGTCTGCTTGCAGGCGGCCGTCTGGCAGCGCAGAATTTAAGTAACTGGGGTGTGCACGAAAAAGCCTCACCCCTGTGGGGGGTGAGACATGACGAAGGTGGTGATTTGTCTTCTCGCAGCAGCGGCGTGTTTCCAGACCCAGTTACCGGGCGCTTTTGGCAACGGCGAACGCATCGACCCACCGGTCGCGGTCGAGGGATTCTATTGGGAGCGGGAGCCGATCCTGGCGGACATGCTGGCTCTATTTCAGGAGCTAGGCGTGCCCAGCACGCCCGTAATTGCCGTCCAAGGCTCGCTGGCCCGCGAATACTTCCGCTATACGCTGAGGCTGCGCAATGCGGGCGCTTTGCCTATCGCTTCTGTGGCCTGGGACTATGTTTTTCGAGATCCTTCGACGCAGGATGAGATTGCCCGCATTCACTTCCAATCCAAGACAAACGTCAGGCCGGGAAGGACAAAGCCAGTCTATGGGTACACGCCGTTGCCGCCCACGCACGTCGTTTCTGTTGCTCAGCTGCGGTCAGGAGTGAGGAATGGAGCGGGCGAATCGGTCGTGATTCATAGGATCGTATTCACCGACAACACCGTCTGGCACCCTGCGCAGGGAGCGATGGAGAACGCGAGATCTGACATTTCAACCGGATCCTTGCGCGCTCCGTTCTGACGGCTTGAGATTCACTGCTGCTAATGCTGAATTCGGGGAGAGCAGGAAGCCTTTGCAATCCATGCACAATGCCGCGCCCGGATACTTTTTTTGTGCAAGGAGCTTACGATGATCATGCGGAGAATCTGTGTGTCCTTGCTTTTGTCGATTTTGGCGATCCTGTCCGCGATGGGCGCGCAAGCTGAGGCGCGAAAATATCCTGACGGGTTGTACGCCGAGGTCACAACCAATAAGGGTCTGATCGTGCTGCAACTCGAATTCGAAAAAACACCCATGACAGCCGCCAGTTTTGTCGGACTGGCTGAAGGCACGATCAAAAACACGGCCCTCCCGGAGGGATCGCCTTATTTCAACGGTTCCAAGTTTCATCGGGTCGTTGCCGGGCACGTGATCCAGACGGGCATACCGGCAGGAGGAAAGACTTCCGGGCCCGGGTATCAGTTTCCGAATGAAATCCGGCTCCCCGAGCTCAACCATGACCGGGCCGGGATGCTGAACATGGCGAATTCGGGGCCGCACACCAACGGCAGCCAGTGGTGCATTACTCTGGGTGATCGCTCGTATCTTGACGGCGATTACACTGTTTTCGGGCACGTCGTCCAGGGCATGGATGTGGTCTTCTCCATTGTTCAGGGCGACGAAGTTCAGTCGGTAAGAATCGTTCGTGTAGGCGATTCGGCCAACGGGTTCCGGCCTAAGACCGAATCTTTCCAGAAGATGGTCGACGAGGCCAAGGTTCGGGTTCAACAGGCGGAGGAAATAAAGAGGGCCGAGGAGGAGAGGACGATCAGTGGAAACTGGCCGCAGGCAATGGTCGCGGCCAACGGCGTGAAGTACGTAATCGTCCGGGCTGGGCAAGGAGAAGCGGCAGCTTCAGGAGCCAGATTGAAGGTCGTGTATTCGGGGCGAACCCTCGGTGGGCAAGGGTTTGTCAGTACCGCCGATGGGGGGAAGCCTTATTTCGGGGAGGTTCCTGAACCATTCGAGTTCGAAGTTGGCAGGGCTCAGGTCCAGATAGGCCGTGGGTTTGACAGTATTGTCGCCCAGATGAAGAAAGGGGAAAAGAGGACGTTGATCGTTCCTGCCGGACAGGCGTACGGAACGGCAGGCTATTACGACAGGGAAATACCGGGCCAGAGGCGTTTCCATATTTCACCCGGCACAACGCTGGTCTACGAGGTGGAAATTCTCAATATCATCTCGGACGGACTCCTAGAGGACTCCCTTGCAATAGGACCCTCTTGGGGAGTTGAATTGTCTGCTATATTTGTCCCGTGAATACAAACATTGACAAGGTGGCGGCCAGAATCGCCGACCTACGCAAAGAAATCGAAGTTCACAACTACAGGTACTACGTCGAAAACAATCCCGTTGTGAGCGACGAGGAGTACGACCGGATGTTCCGCGAACTGCGCGAGCTCGAGCGGGAGCATCCGGAGCTGGCCTCGCCCGATTCACCGACGCAGCGCGTCGGCGCCGAACCTCAGGAGCGTTTTCAGAAGGTCGAGCACCTCCAGCCGATGCTGTCTCTTGCGAATGCTTTCGACGAAGAAGAACTGCGCGCCTTTGAGCGGCGCATTCGCAATCTCCTCAAGACCGATGAGATCGACTATGTCACGGAGTTGAAGATCGACGGAAACGCCGTGGCTCTTGCCTATGAGGACGGATTGCTGGTCCGGGGCGCCACGCGCGGGAACGGCCTGGTCGGGGAAGAAATTACCGCGAACTTGAAGACGATCCGCACTGTCCCGCTGCGCCTGCGAGCGGAGCACGGTGTTCCCAGGCGACTGGAGGTGCGGGGAGAGGCCTATCTGCCCATCTCGGCATTCAATCGAGTCAATGAGGAACGCGAAGCCGCGGGAGAAAATGTGTTCGCGAATCCGCGCAATTCCGCAGCCGGAGCCTTGCGTCAGCTCGATCCGCGTGTCACGGCGGCGCGGCCGCTCGCGTTTTTCGCCTATGCCATCGCCTCCATCGACGGGCTGAATTTGAACACCCAGCAGGAGGTGCTCGAACAGCTCCGCGCATGGGGTTTTCCCACCAACACGAACTTCCGGCACCAGGATTCGATTGCCGGCGTCCTGGAGTACTGCCGTGAATGGCAGGAGAAGCGCGACAGCCTCGACTATGAAATTGACGGTGTCGTGGTCAAAGTCAATCGCCTCGACTACCAGGAGCGTCTGGGCGCAGTCAGTCGCGACCCACGCTGGGCTGTCGCCTACAAATTTCCAGGAAAGCTCGCCACGACTCGCCTGCTCAAGATCGAAATCAACGTCGGGCGCACGGGAGCCTTGAATCCTTTCGCCGTTCTGGAACCGGTGGAACTTGGCGGCGTCACCATCCGCAACGCCACCCTGCACAATGAGGATGATATCCGGCGCAAGGACATTCGCGAGGGCGACGTGGTGATCGTCAAACGCGCAGGCGACGTCATACCTCAGATTGTCGGTCCGGTGCGCGAGAAGCGGACTGGCGCCGAGCGTGAGTTTTCATATCCCGGCCAGTGCCCGGCTTGTAACGAACCCGTGACCCGCACCGAAGGCGATGCTCTGGCATACTGCAGAAACCCGCACTGCCCCGCCCAGCGGCTCGAGTCCCTCATTCACTTTGTGAGCCAGGGCGCAATGGACATCCGAGGACTCGGCCCGCAAACGCTGGAAAAGATGCTCGAACTCCAGCTGATTTCCGATGCCGCCGATCTGTACGCTCTGACCGGCGAGCAACTCGCGCGCCTCCCCAATTTCAAAGAGAAGGCAGTCCAAAACCTGCTGGAGAGCATCGGCAAGAGCAAGAAGCGACCCTTCAAACAGGTTTTATTCGCACTGGGAATTCGCCACGTGGGTGAGGGCATCGCAGAACTTCTCGTGCCGGCGTTTCGCACGATAAAAGAACTGATGACGGCTACCGAGGAGGAGATTTCGTCGGTTCCAGGAATAGGGCCCGAGATCGCGCGCAGCGTTCGGAGCTATCTCGACGATCATGAAAACCAGGATTTGATCCGACGTCTCAAAGACGCGGGGCTGCAGTTTGCGGTTTCCGAAGAGGAAATGCCGCACGGCGGTCCCTTTGCCGGCCTGACCTTCGTCATCACCGGCACTCTGCCTTCGCTGAGCCGCAAGGAGGCATCCGATTTCATCAAAAAGAATGGGGGAAAGGTCCTGTCCTCTTTATCTTCCAAGACTAACTATCTGGTTGTCGGCGCCGATCCGGGATCGAAGCTGGCGAAGGCCAGGGAATGGAACGTGCGGCAAGTAACCGAGGAAGAGTTGCTCAAACTTGCATTGCAATGACCGGAATGCATCGGTACAGAGTCATAAACCTCGATTCCGATTTTGGCCCTGATTCCTGAGTCGGAAAAGTCATGGAAAAAGGAATCTCGAATAAGCGCCGAAGGTGCGGCAGTTCATAGTCCCGGCCGTGAGGCCGGGGTTGGGAGGCAGGAAAGCTATGAGCACCGAAGGTGCGGCACTCTTGAGTTTTCAGGTGCCGCGCCTTCGGCGCTCCATCTCCCTTCAATCCCTATCCCGGCCTTACGGCCGGGCCTATTCATTGCCGGCCCTTCGGGCCTGAATGACAACAAAATCACACTGGCGGGTACCAAGAATCGCTTCCGGTTATTGTGTGCCTCACAGAAGTCAGATAACACATGGCAGTCCAGAGTGCGGCAGGATTTATGTCGATCTGTATGGCCGACGCCTGGACGGCATCCGGCGTCGTTTTGATCTACACAAGCTCGCAGGTTCTCCGTCGAAGGCAGGGGGTCAGCAAATCCGCGGCAGCTGTTCTCCGCTCAACATGTCGACGATACGGCTTGCGCCGATACTGCTTTTCATGGTTACGATTCCGGCGGTTCCCTTGTTTACGGCGCCAATCTCAACGGCGCCCGCGCCGAGCGGGTGCGATCGCATAAGGCTGAGGGCGCGCTCGGCGTCTCGGGGCGGTACAAATGCGATAAACCTGCCTTCATTGGCCACGTAGATCGGGTCGAAGCCCAGGATCTCGCATGCGCCACGCACATTGTTGCACACGGGGATGGCGGTCTCCTGGATCGCCACCTCAACCTGCGTCGCCTCCGCGATCTCGACGAGGGCGCTCGCCAGACCACCTCGGGTAAGATCGCGCAGACAGTGAATCTCGATGCCGGCTTGAATCAGTGAGAGCACGAGGCTGGCGACCGCGGCACAATCGCTCTCGATCGGGTTCTCAAAGGCCAATCCTTCGCGAACGGAAATGATCGCCATCCCGTGCCTTCCGATATCACCGCTGAGGAGGACTACATCGCTGGGCCTGACGCCCGCCGGTGATACCGGCCGGTTGGCCTCGACGATGCCGATGCCCGCTGTATTGACATAAATGCCGTCGCCCTTGCCGCGGTCCACGACCTTGGTATCTCCCGTGACCAATTGCACTTCGTTTTCCCTCGCCGTACGGCTCATGGATTCGACGACAGTCCGCAAGGTCTCGATGGGAAACCCTTCTTCGAGGATGAAGCCGGCGCTCAAATACAGCGGCCGCGCGCCGCACATGGCCAGGTCGTTGATCGTGCCGTTGACAGCCAGAGTTCCGATGTCGCCCCCAGGGAAGAAGAGCGGATGCACGACATACGAATCGGTTGTAAAGGCCAGCTTGCGGGCGCCGAATTCCAGGATCGCGCCGTCATGACGAGCAGAGAGGTACGGACTGTTAAAGAGAGGAAGGAACAGGCCTTCAATCAGGCGGTGCATCAGCCTGCCGCCTCCTCCATGGGCCATCATGATTCTGTCATACCCGTCGATGGGCACCGGGCAACAAAACTCGGGTGATTTCTCGGAATTCATGGCTCAAACTCCAGAAGGGATGGTGGAAGATTCCTGTGTCCGGAACTTGCGGTAACGGTAGTAGGCGGCGCAAGCTCCCTCGCTCGAAACCATGGTCGCCCCGAGCGGGTGTTCGGGTGTACACGCCGCGCCGAACGCCGGACAGTCGTGAGGCTTTTTGATTCCCCTCAGCACGGAACCGCTGATGCACACCGAGGGTTCCTCGACGACTCGATCAGCCACGCCGAATCGCGTTTCGGCGTCGAAAGCGGAGTATTTGGTTTTCAGCCCCAGCCCGCTGGCCGGGATCTCGCCGACTCCCCGCCATTTGCGAGGCACAACTTCGAAGACCTCCCGGATCAGGCGCTGCGCCGATCGATTGCCGTCCCTGCCGACCGCGCGAGTATATTGGTTTTCCACTTCAGCGCGCCCCTCTTCAAGTTGCCTGATTGTCATGTATATGCCCTGAAAAATGTCCAGCGGCTCAAATCCCGTTACCACGATAGGGACACCGTACTTGCGGGCAATCGGCTCGTATTCCGTGTACCCCATGACGGCACACACATGACCGGCAGCAAGAAAACCGCGCACGAGGTTATCACTGGAGGAGAGGATGGCTTCCATCGCGGGCGGAACAAGCACGTGAGACACGAGCATGGAAAAGTTCGACAGGCCCTGCTGGCATGCCTGAAAGACCGCCATGGCGTTCGCCGGCGCGGTCGTTTCAAAGCCCACGGCGAAGAAGACCACGAGGCGCTCCGGATTTTCACGCGCGATTCTCAGGGCGTCCAGGGGCGAATAGACGATGCGGACGTCACCCCCCCGCGCCTTCACAGAAAGCAAATCTCTCG